>Ga0105047_10001603_pt1 | contig 40584 bp, 44 predicted proteins | sample MAT04_FD_78384 | JGI IMG/M metagenome (GOLD analysis project Ga0105047, IMG submission 78384) | Freshwater microbial communities from Lake Fryxell liftoff mats and glacier meltwater in Antarctica - MAT-04 (megahit assembly) | ecosystem: Environmental > Aquatic > Freshwater > Ice > Liftoff...
GCCAACCAGGGATGACTTATCCAGGATCTTGAAACCATAGTCGCCCGTGGTCAGTTCAGTCTGGCCCGAAGTAACAGCGGACTGCTTAGCATAGGTACCTTTGATCACATCCGCAATGACAAAGTCTGCACCAACTTGCCCGGAGACATCGGAGACAGTCGGGGTGGTCACCTTGGTTGAGAGGGACAGGGCGGCGGGGTCCAGAGCAGCGGGCAACGTCCAGGTGGTGTACTCGCCTTCGTCAACGCCGGTTTGGAACTGCTTGCTGCCGGTGGAGTTGTCGAGAAGTTTGACGCCGTTCCATTTGGTCTGGTCAACCAGATCTTGCAGCTGCTGGGAATAAGCAGAGAGCTGGGTCTGGATGGTGGCGCGCTCGGAGTTACCGAGGGTATCAGAAGCAGCCTGCGTGGCTTTGGTGCGCATCTGGATCATGATATCTGTCATGGTGCTCAGGCCGCCTTCGGCGACGGAGAGCATGTTCTTGGCATCACTGATATTGTCGAGTGAGGCCCTGAAGCCCTCAGCGCGAGCCATCATCTTGGTGGCGATGGTCAGACCAGCGGGATCGTCCATGGCGCTGTTGATGCGTTTGCCGGTGGACAGGCGGGTCTGGTGCATAGAGAGCTTGGCATTGATATTCTGAAGTGAATTGAGGGCGTTAAGAGCGCCGATGTTGCTTGCAATTCTGGTGACATCTACTTGTGCCATTTCAAACCTCCATGTTTGAATGTTCGTTCAAGGGGATCCTTCCCCTTTTCAATAGGGTGAGTTGCATTTGTACTTTTGAAGCTTTTGTTCGGGCATTCTGGTGTGGGCAGCGGGTCTGTTTTTCTTGTTCGATACGCGCCTCCGTTTGCTTGTTCGACCTTTTTTTTCTTACACTAATAGTTTCGGTTATACTGCCAGTTACTTGAGGGGATAAAAGGGCAGTTTGCGTAAATATTGCATTAAGAATGTTTGCAGCCACGATAAGGGAGTGAATTTTCCACGGGCAAATTTCGAGAAAATCATGCAACTATTTTTTAACTGCACGTGTTGGTTTGCCCCGGGCAGTCAGGCGTTTTTGATATTGTACCGACAATGCCAGAACTGCTTCATTTTTCGGGGCCGCCTTTTGAGCCTGAGATAAGCACCTGCCCGCGCCAGTCAGATCACCGGCCAGCATCAAAACACGGCTCAAGCCAAGCAAGATATTGATTTCATTGGGCGCGATCTTGATTCCCAGATCCCAGACATGCGCAGCACCTTGAAAATCCTTTATATCCTCCAAGTAATTCGCCATTTTGCCAATTAGATAGAGACTCATCCCTACAGGAATTTCACCGAACATCATAGCCTGATGCTCAATAACTGGCAGGCCAACTCGCAGGCCTTCCTCCATTTTTCCCTGGCCCATAAGAGATTCGGATAAAAAGCCCAGTGATAACAGGTCCTGAGGAGCAATTTCCAGTACAAGACGGCTGGTCTTTTCTGCCATGGGAAAGTTTTGGGCACTTAAGAAATAATATGCCATGCCAAGCAAAATGGCGAAGCTGTTCGGGGCAATTTCCCAACCCCTGGCAAGGATCTGCCAGGCGGTTGCAATATCATTCAATTCAATATATCGGTTTGCCAGGTTGCAGTACGAAACCGCTCTGCTCGGAACCATTTGGAGCTTCTTAAGTGTCCACTGCCTGATAGATTCTTGATCCCCAGAAGCTTCAATAAGATCGAACTGCTTCTCAAATTCTATAATCTCTGTAATCTTGCTATCGAAAGATATAGCCGTTATAGAAAAATCTTCCAGCCTGGAAGGCGTAACAGACTCAGCCAGAAGACTCATATCTTTCGATAAGGTTCCAGATTTATCAAAAAGCAGAGCCTTAAGATATTTTTCCAGGTTTTGAAGAATTACTGTATCCTGAATGCTGGAAAATTGATTGACCTTGTCGAATCTCAGGCGCGGCCAGGCAGTATGGCGCGCTCCTCCACCCCTTTCCAACTTCAATTTAATTTCGGCCTCAGAGCGGCAAAAATAATGATTAAGCTGGATTTTCTCTATACTGCATGGAAATTCCTGGTTATCCACCCGGTAAGAATTCTCATTGACGGTATATTTTTTATCCTTCAGGGCAAACTCATGCGGGGATAAGGGCAACTCAACATAGGCTGGCTGAACGATTACCTTTACCAGCATGTTGAATGGAAAGACTTCAGGTGTGCGCAGGGTATAAGCGCTGATCTGGCCCTGTTGCGGCCGGCTTATGTTCCCATTGGAACCAAAAAACAGGGAACTGACCGCCAGCCCGCCATACCCTTCATATTCTTTTAGAATTGTTTTTATATCCGGGGCAGATTTTGGAACAAGGAATTCATCTGTATCGATGAAGCCCATCCAGAATGTGTTTTTGCCAAAAGCCTGTATACAGTGGTCATACGCAAACAACTGGACTTTAAAACCCGGAATATCGGTAACAATTACCCAGCCCTTATCGATATATGTTTTAAGCGAATCACGCAGGCTGACCTGGCTTTCATTATCATAAATGTAGAAACGATCCACCCCCATCAGAATATGATAATCCAGCCATTCTGGCAGGTAATCGTTTTCGTTCTTGCAAATCAGGCAAAGGCTAAGGTAATCCATTCGGCACCATCATCTTGAACTTGCTAAGAAGCAGGAGAAACTTATCAGGCAGTGTAGACTTATTTATTTCAGGAACTTAATTTTCTGGTTACAACCCTTATCATAACAAAAGCAGTTCGCATTCACCATAAAACAAATGTAAAATATCTAAATCTTGTTGTAAAAAGTTCAGCGCCTCAAACAACCTGATCGACAAGGTACAATGATCTCTAGCGAGGAAAAATGGCCAAACATAAAAAACCCAAACCGCAAATGGCGGCAGGCAAGAAAAATGAAACCAGCAAACGCCCTGCGCACGAGATAAAACCGCGGATCCTGACCAATGGATATGTGGCGATCAAGGAATGCCGGATAGGATTGATGATGTATAACATCAACGATTTGATCGGAGGCCGGGGCCTGGACCTGTATGGTGAAGCTAAATGGGCGGATCTTGAACTGCTTGGTCAGATTCTGCACCCCGGAGATGTAGTAGTTGATGCAGGAGCAAATATTGGGAATCATACAGTTTTTTATGGAAAAAAGGTGGGACCCAGCGGAGTAGTTTTTGCCCTGGAACCCCAGCGTATCGTATTTGAGATTTTATGTGCAAACCTGGCCTTGAACGGGTTGAGCAATGTGATCCCAATGCAAGTCGGTGCCGGTGACCAGGCAGGCATGATTCGCCTGCCACTTACCAACCCAACCGTTGCGCAAAATTTTGGGGCAGTTAATATCGAGGGCCACGCAAGCGGCGAGCCGTTGAGGATCATCCAGATCGATGAGCTCGAATTGCAGCGATGGAACCTGATCAAAGTAGATGTGGAAGGGATGGAAATCAAGGTTCTACGCGGGGCAGAAAGAACGATCAGGAAGTGCCGTCCGTTCCTATTTGTTGAGAATAATGATATGAAGGGCGCACCCGATACTGTTCAGGCCCTGTTTGACCTGGGTTATAAATGCTGGTGGCAAATCGCCCCACATTACAACCCCAATAATTACCTCCATAATCCGATAAATGTTTGGGAAAACTTCGCGCCAGATTCAAATATGCTTTGCTTACCAGAAGAAAACAAGATGGCAATGAATGATTTTGAACCAGTTATCGACCTGGAAGATAATTGGGTTGCAGCACTAAAAAGAAGAGGTTTGATAATCAATGGTTTTTGATGGTTTCTTAGCGCAATATCCTTATTATTGCCATGCAACTCTCATCAACAAATCAAAAAAGACCTAAAATTTTACGGGCTTTTTATTGCTCAAAATAATGTGGGTATTATGATAATATAAATCAAAGGTCTTTTCTTCTTACCGTCTTAAATTGGAGTAATCATGTTTTCCAACCTGCCCAAAAGTTCAAAAATTGCGCTGCAGCTGGTGTTTGTGCTGGTGATCGTGGCGATCATCGTTACTGTCCTTACTTCACTTGGTCTTTCGATGCGAAAAACGGGATCACAAATTGTTCACTTGCAGGTGGAAGCTTCGGGTGGGTTTTCAATTATTACAGTACGGGCAGGCAAGACCTTAACCATTACAAAAGCAACAACGGTTACCGTGCCCTGGTCAAGAACCGTGACTATCCCCAGTGGGACCGAAGTCTACCTGACGGCATCCAACCCATCCCAAACAGGGAAATTAAGCTGCTCGCTTTCTCTGGGCAGCATACCCTGGAAATATGCCACCACCACCGCCCCCAAAGATGGGGTTGCCTGCGCAGGAATAGTTCCCTGACCAAAGCAAAAAACAACCCTGTGCTTTCATGTCACAATTGTGTCATAGAGCGCAGGGTTGTTTTTTTGATTTTTTGTAAAACCCTTATTTAATCAGGTGAGTCTTTTTTATTGGCTTTGTATTTCCAAAGCAAATAAAGTTATTGATTTATCCTGATTTTTTGAGCGGCGTAGAAAAGCCTATTGCTTTGGCACCTCAAAAGTTTTGGGGGCCGCCATTTGAGGTGTTTTTAAGCCAGGCGCCAGAGTACCTTCGCGCAGGGCCAGATGAATCACAAGCGGGCCTGCGGTAGTAGTGAGGGGCACAACCAGGCGAGGGTAATCCAGCGTGGAAATAGTGGCGCCTTTGCCCATGATCAAAGATGGGGTGGAAATATTTGATTCATAGCCTGCTTCTGCTAACTTCATGCTGGCACGCCCGGTGATTACATTGGCCAATTCAGCGATTCCGCTTTGAGCAAGTCTATCCAGGGTCTCAAATTTTTCACCCATGAGGGTTGAAGCCATTTGCCTGGCGGTTTCTTTGGACATACTAAAGAATACGGTTCCATCCACCTGGCCGATTAGTGAAATAATCACGGTTAAATCATCAGTCTGATACGGTCCGTTTTCAAGGCGCAAATCGCCGCGCCCAATCGTTTCGCGCAATTCAAGGCACAATGTGTCATGGGCAGAACCGACAAAGGGATTTAGAAATTTAACATTCATGGCACCTCCAATATACTTTAAGTATCCCACTTGGTGTGATCATAAGCCCTTGCGAGTTGTGGGAGCTTTGATCAAAGAAATAAATTCATCAGGATTATGTGATGCACCAGAAATTTTCTCTCGTAAAGCAAGGTGTACTGTGAATAGGCCAAACTGGCTTTCCAGTGGTACAACAATTCGAGGAAAATCCAGGGTTGAAATTTCAATCCCTTTGCCATTCAAAACCATGGGGGTTGAAATATTCGAGTGATAGCCAGCCTCGGAAAAACGGATGGTAGCCCGTCCGCTGATAACATTTCCCAATTCAGCCACACCACTCAACGCCAGAGAGTTCAATTCGAAGAAATCCTGGCCCATGATTTGGGAAACCATACCCAGACCGGTCGGGGTTTTCATACCATACATTACTACGCCATAAACATCGCCGATCAGGTTGATTAATACGGTAATGTCATCGGAAGTCAGGGCAGACTTTTGCACTGAAATACCGCCTCGTACAACTTCCACACCTACTTCCGCCTTTAATACTTCCACAGCAGCTTGTATAAACGGGTTCAATAACTTCGCATCCATTTGTTTAGTACCTCCAGTAACACACAGCAGAGTAGGACCTGCCCAATTTCACTTAAGATTGATCATATCTTTGGCTTTGGCCAATTCTTCAGCGATTTTTTCGACCAAAATACATAAATCATCGCCGTTCATTCCCAGGCGATTAAGCGCATCTTCATCAAGCGGATAGCGCAAACCATCAATGCCAATTCCAATTCCCAGGATCATCATGGATACATCTGCAACATGGATGGTTGCAGCCAGCAATGAATATTTTTTTGCGGCCTGCGGTTCATGATGAAAAGCAATGGCGGCGACAAGGTTTTCGGGAAGCTGCCAGTGACGGGCAATTTCGGCCCCCAACAGGGCATGGTCGAACCCGAAATTTACGCGCTCCATTTCCAAAAAGGTATGCTGGCCCCATTCTATCTGGCTAATATCCGTTTCGCGCAGAAGTTTTTCAAAAACCAGCTTGCCAATATCGCATAATAAACCGGCAAAATAAGCTTCTTCATCGATCTTCAACCGGCGTTGTTTTGAAATAAGCTTTGCGCCAATGGCAGTGCCCAGGGCATGATGCCACAATTCACCGCGTTGCAATTCGTATCCGGGCAATGGCCTGTTAAGGGTATCGGACAGTGAATAAGTCATGATTAATTCTTGAACTTCGTTCATACCCAAAACTACAATTGCCTGTTGCACAGTGGCAATCTTGTTTTCCATTCCAAAATAAGCTGAATTTGCCCAACGCAAAAGTTGAGCCGCCAATACCTGGTCGGTCCCAATAATTTGAGCCAACCCGCCAGCACTCGCCTCCGGGTTACGAATGAGAGCCAGCGCCTTCTGCGCCGCCCGTGGAATAGGCGGTAGTTTACTGGCTTCTTTGATTAGCTGATCCAGGGAATAAGTCATCATCTACCTATCAGATTTTCTTATAAAAAGAAATTCCGAAATTCTTTAATCCGAATTTTATTGGGCCTGAGATAATCTCTGTTCCGCCAAGAAACAGCACACCGCCTGGCCGTAGAGCCGAAACAAACTTGGCATATAAAATGTCTTTGGCTTCTGTTGTGAAATAAATGACAACGTTGCGACAAACTATAAGATCAAACCCTGTTTCAAAACGATCTGCAAATAGATCTTGCTCTTCAAAACGTATATTTTTCTTCAAGCCTTCGTTTACATGAAAAGGCGCGGCTGGCGTAATATATTTTTGCTTCTGCGCAACAGACAGGTTCTTTATATCATCCGGAGAATAAGGTCCGCGCGCCCTGGCTTTTAGCAAGGCACCCCGGTCAAGGTCTGTAGCGAGGATGGAATATCTTTGTGTTGGGAAAGATTCTGCCATCATAATCGCCATTGTATAGGCTTCAGTACCGATCGAGCAACCGGCACTCCAAAGTTTTAACGCCGCGCCAGCCTGATTTTCGGAGGAATTCTTAATCAAGTAAGGTATGACTTCCTGGCGCAGCGTATCCCAGCGATTAGGATCACGAAAAAATTCTGTTACATTTATAGTTAGATAATTGCGAAAACGATCGAACTCTTGCGTATCAGTAGAAATTAAAGCAAAATATTCTTTCCAGGTGTTCACATGACTGCGAATCAACCATGAGTCCAGACGGCGCATCATTTGCTCGTCTTTATAATTTTTAAGATCGATTTTGAGCGTGTTCTTGATCGAAACCTTTACCTGAGTATAAACATCCGCATCCATGCTGCTCTATCCTCTTGAAAAAATTATTCTGACGGCATATCTCGAACAAGGCGCTCTATAGCCCTGGCAATTTGTGGGCGTGGTAAAACCGCATTGGCTGCGCCAGCTTCTGCTACACTGCGCGGCATTCCCCACACTACGCACGTACTTTCGTGTTCAGCAATCACATAACCGCCCAGGCTGTGCAAAATAGAAGCACCATGAGTGCCATCACTACCCATGCCCGTCAAAATTACCGCAATCACATTCTTACCAAAATGCTGAATGAGCGAATTGAGAGTCACATCAACTGCTGGACGAACCCCATGAACTGCTGGTTTTTGGTTTAAAGCAACCCGTTCATTTTCATCGAATGTGAGATGAAAACCACCTGGCGCAACCAAGACCTGTCCAACCATCAACATATCGCCGGGCTCAGCTTCCTTCACTTTAAGGGGAGAAATGGTATTAAGCCGGTCTGCAAGGGTACGTGTAAAACCAGCGGGCATGTGCTGAACTATTAAAACTGGCGATTGTAAATTGGCTGGAAGCGCCGGGATCAGCTCATTTAAAGCACCAGGTCCGCCGGTGGATGAGCCAATGAAAATCACTGGAGTTGTTTTGCGATAAACCCGAACCGGTTTCTCTGGAGCATCAGCGCGCGCCAAGGTTGCCGGGGTAAGAAATGCCGCCGGAACAGATTTCACCTTTGCTTTGGCAGCAATCTTTATTTTATCGCTCATTTCTGCCATCGCCGCGCGAATATCCAGGCGATTATCTGGCTTGGCAATAAAATCGACTGCCCCCAACATTAAGGCCTGAATTGTCTCTGCCGCGCCTTCTTTGGTCAGGCTGCTGAACATAATCACAGGGCGCGGAAACTTTTTCATAATTTCGCGCAGGGTGGAAAGTCCATCCATATGCGGCATTTCCACATCCAGCGTGATGACATCCGGCTGCAATACAGGAATCAGCTTAAGCGCTTCTTTGCCGTCATTGGCAGAACCAACAACCCTCAGTTCCGGGTCTTCGTTCAGCTGCTGGGTAATGGCAAGGCGCATAAATGCTGAATCATCAACCACCAGTACCCGAACCAGGCCCGGTTGTTTTTGGTCAGACTGGAATTGCACGTTGTCGGCCATAAACCTCTTTATGCGAGCAGTTTGGTAATCGCTTTCATAACGCGCTCATGATCAAATGGTTTAACCACGAAATCTCTTGCGCCTGACTTGACAGCTTCTAACACAACTGATTCCTGGCCCAGTGCAGTCAGCATGACTACGCGCGCGCGAGGATCAAACCCAACAATTTCTTTTAAAGCCGTCAGTCCATCCATCTCTGGCATGGTTACATCCATCAAAACCAGGTCGGGCCGGATTTCTTTATAAGTAGAAACCGCCTTGAGGCCATTCTCAGCCTGAAAGACATCATAGCCATCAGCACTAAGCATTCTGGTAAGACGCACTCTCAAGAACTCAGCATCATCAACAACCAATATTTTGGGCATAAAGTTAACTCCTCCTGGTGCTCTATAGATCGTGTTCTTTTTCACCGATGACCCGAACGGTCACGCGACTTTCAGCCACATACACACGGACCGTGCGTCCGGTATGTCCGCCAACTTCTGCTGCTGTAATGGGCATTTTCAACCGGGTCAGTGTTGACCGGGCTATTTCAATATTCCGAGTACCAATATTAAAGGATTGGGATAAGCCTGCCGATATCAGCATATTGGCGCCCCCCGTGATCCGAACAATTAAGCGGGATCTGGTTGCACCCAATCCAACCAGGTCGGTAATCAAAGATTCAATTCCACTTTCAACATATTTATACGGATTCGATTCGAGAAAACCCGTTCCATCAGATGCCTTGGGTAGGACAGCATGAACCAGCCCGGCAACCTTCGTAATCGGGTCTATCATCGTAATCCCCAGGCAAGAGCCCAGCCCGTAGGCTACAAGAACATCCTCCGGGCTTCTACTGACGGCTTTCTCACCCAATCCTACGCCAATCGGTTCCTTCATATTCCAATATTCTTCTTTATCAAATCTTGTAATGTATTCATATCCGGGATAACCCAGAAATTGGCTTCCACACAGCGAGTACCATCAAGGAAGTTAGCCTGCACCAGCAAAACATGTTCACCAACACCGCCGGTTGTGGCAACAACAACATCCAGAATAGCGCCAACCATATCCACCATCACTGCCGGGGGAGTTGGGCGAACGTCGGCACCGACCATTTTCGATAGGGAGTTCAAGAAGAAGGTACCGCATAAATTCCCAAGCTCACCAAGTGCAGATCTTTCCATGGTGCCAAGCTGCGTGGTTGTTCCTTCGGGATATTCCATTAGCAGGTCCACCAATGAAATGGCTTTTTGATAAGGCATAATGATCATAATCTGGCCGACCATATCGCCTTCAAAGCGCAAATAAATCCCCACAGCATCATCTTCTGGCCCGCCAACGATTTCAGGTATCGACAAAACTTTCACCAGCCTGGCGGCAGGATCACTCACCGTGATCTTATGGCCAGTCATACCCGAAAACCCTACGGCAGCATTTTTAATCCCTTCGCTGGCAATAGTCTGGAGTATTCCAAACAATTCCTTATCAAATGGAACTATACCTTGCATCTTTACCGCCTTTTTGTCAAATTCCGGCTAATTTAAATAAACTAAACACATCAACGATCAAAGCCACCTGGCCCTCGCCCAAAATAGCAGCGCTGGAAACCCCAGGAATATCACCGATAAACGCACCAAGCGGCTTGACAACCACTTCTTCTTCGCCGATCAGAGAGTCTACAACCAGACCAATCCGCTGTTTCCCCGATTGAACCACCACTGCAAAAAGATATTTCTGCTGCTCTTGATTTTGCGTATGATTAAAAATATCGGAAAGTTGAATCAGGGATAATACATTGCCACGCAATAAGGTGACCGGATTTCGGTAAACATACTTTACATCCCGCTGTTCCAAGCGCAGTGTCTCTGTGATCATCACCAGGGGAATGGCAAAAGTAGCTTGATTAACTTTGACCAGAAGAGAAGGGACAATTGCGAGCGTAAGCGGCAATACAATTTGAAAACACGTTCCCTGTCCAAGAGTTGTTTCAACCTGTATGGTGCCGTTAATGCGTTGAATATTGGTATTGACGATATCCAGCCCAACACCCCTGCCAGAGATATCAGTGATATTTTTGCTGGTGGAAAGGCCTGCCATAAACATAAGATCTATGCATTGTTCTTTGGTTAATGCGGCAGCTTCATCGGCTGACATTAAACCCTTTTGAACAGCGCTCTTACGCAATTTTTCACCGTCAATACCGCCGCCATCATCTTCAACAGTGATAATTATGCGACCCTGTTCATGGCGGGCAGTTAATGTAATCGTGCCGCGTTCCGGTTTGCCGGCGGCTAATCGCTCTTCTGGAGTTTCAACACCATGGTCGACAGAATTCCGGATAAGGTGGATTAATGGGTCATTGATCTCCTCAATCATGGAGCGGTCCATTTCAGTTTCCTCGCCATGAATGACCACATCAATGAGCTTACCAACCTTCTGCGATAGGTCGCGTACCGTGCGCGGGAATTTGGTCAGGACACTTCCAATTGGAAGCATACGAATACGCATTACTTCTTCTTGAAGCTGGTCTGTAATACGGCCCAGGTGTGTGACCGTCTCAGAGAGCTGTTCGAAGCTATCATCTCTGCGGCTATCAAGTCTTAACCGTCCACGAATTTGGTGCAAATGATTTCGGTCTGTAATCAGTTCGCCCACCAGATTCATAAGGCTGTTGAGGCGCTCTACATTCGTGCGAACCGTCATATCACTGGTGCGTCTGCCAAATGGGCTGGCGCTGCGACGTTCGTTCACTGATGGAGTATTGGCTGGTGGAGTTACAGCTTTGGCAGGAATCGCGGGAGCATGTTCAATTTTCTCAACAGGCTCAAATTTTAGCGGGTCAGGTCTTTCGATTTCGGGTTTTTCTGTTTCAAAGAAGTCAGCGATGGAGCGTTCAATTTCAGATTGGTCAATTTCATACAGGGTCGTATCAAGTTTTTCAGGCTTCGATTTTACAATTTCCGGCCTTTGAACCTGGTCAGAAACCGCATCACCATTTATCAACATGATTTTGCCGTCAACCGATACTTCATCGACATCAGAGATCTTTCCCAGTTCTTTGCAGATTTTTTCCAATGGCTGACTTGTAACGATTACTGCAGAAAATTCACTTATTGCAGCCGAACTCTCTATCTGTTCCTGAGTTGGCAGCATGGTTTGAATATCGCTCATATCTTGCAGGGCCATCATTAATTGAAAGGCTCTTGCAGCCGGAGCAATGCTATCGGGGTCAATTTTGGCGCATATTAGTACGGTTCTGGCGTTGGGATCCAGTTTTTGAATCTCTACGATGGCCGGTGTAATCGGGAACAACGGTTCGGCATTTAATACTTTAGCATTTGCCTTTGATGTGACTTTACTTTTTCCATCTACCAAATTTTTTAGTGCAAGCACGATATCGTCAATATTAATATCGCTCACTTGCGAGGTGACCACCTCATCGCGCAAAATCCGCAGTTGATCTACGGCTTCAAGGCAGAGATTAATTAGATCTGTAGAAATCTGGATGGTGTTCTTGCGAACACCATCCAGGGCGGTTTCGAGGGTGTGTGTGAGATCTGTCATGCGGCGATGACCAATCATGCCGCACATACCTTTGATCGTATGCGCAGAACGGAATACAGTTTGCACCAATTCTGGGTCTGGCTCACCTTTTTCCAGGCGAATCAGAATATCATCCAGCACATGCAAATGCTCATCCACTTCAGCTAAAAAAATGGCTAATTCGTCTTCGCTAATGTCAAAAGTTATTTCCATGGGCCAACTCTGCACTTTTCAAAGAAAGATTGCTTTGGATAATTTCTCCCTAAAAGATAGCACACCCTTGCCTTTTATTCTGTAAATCATCCGTAAAGAGAAACCAAAAATGGGGTAAATTTTATTTTTTTTATGGGCGCAAAGAAAATAAATGCGCTTCTTTTAAAAATAAAAGAAGCGCATAGAAATATATTATTTTTGCAGGTAATTCATCTCAAGTGGCATTTTCATCTTTATCTGGTTCATCGGGTTCTTTGCCTGTCTCAGATGCCAATAGTTTGCGCAACTGGTCAAATTTATTTAGCTCAGCATCGTTAGCCAGTTTTTCTTGAATTTTGGATTGCTCTTGGACAGCCAAAAAAACTTCCTGCCGCAAAATTAGCATATCGCGCGGCGCATTAATCCCAATCTTCACCCGTTCACCTTCAATACCAAGCACCGTTAATACTATTGAATCCCCAATGGTAATACTTTCGTCCACCTTGCGCGTTAATACAAGCATAGCAACACTCTCCACTAACCAGTTTTTTCATGGGCGTCGGGCGAAGTTTGTGCCTGGATAAACATTAGCGCAAGTAATCAAAAAGGCTGAGTGCTGATATAGCACGCTGACTCACTTGCAAAACTGCCTCATAAGTGGTCTTCTGGTTCGTCAATAAAGCAATTCCCTCTGCCAGATTGGTATCTTCTTTTTCAGAGAGCAAGCTTTTCGTCTCGTAGTTTACCGTTTCCAGGAAATTGGACGCTGACTCCACCTGACGCATGCGCGCACCATTTGATGTGCGATGTTGATCCAGTATGTTTAAAGACGATTGTAATCCAGTAAGGGCTGTTTGCAAAGTAAGTGCATTGTTGGGATCGGCAGGAACAGCAGAGTTCCTGATGTTGTTTGTCATCAAGGCGTCGCTGGCGAGTTTCAAATTTTGCAAGAAATTCCCGATAGCCTGGTCGCCGACCACATTTAATGTAACAGCCTGATCTGGACCCAGGTTGCGCTGCATGCCGCCCTGATCTCCCATGTAGGTAATGGTCTGGGGTTTGTAGGAATTGCCGTTAAAGTCCTTGTAAGGGATTGGATTGCCACCCGCATCCAACAATGGAGGTTTATCGGTCATTTCAAAAGTTTTGGTACCAACCCGGTATCCCGAAAAAATATACTGTCCATTTATGTTGGTGTTGCCAATTTCGACAGCCTGTTTGAGTATATCCTGCATTTCAACGCCCAGAGCAGAGGCGCGTTCGCTGCCCGAAAGCGAATCATTGAGACCGCGTAAAACAAGGGAATTCGCGCGAACAGAGAGCTCTTCTAATTGCTGAAAAGCATAATCGGTGCCATTCATCCAATTTTTCGTACCGCTGGCTGTTTCCATGTAAGATTCCAGGGTGCGTAAATTGGAGCGCAAGCTCAAACTGGCCGAGGCGCGTGCAGGATCGTCAGATGGATTCTGGAATTGCTTCATTGTAGAGAGCTTTTCTTCCAGCTTGCTCTTCTTTTCCAGAGTGTCTGCCATTCTTTGGATGGCATTATCAACCATCATCCTATTTGTAATCCGCATAACAACTCCTTGTTGAACTAACGTCCAACCAAACCCATACGATTAATCACTGTGTCAAGCAGATCATCATAGGCTGTCAGTACTCGAGCCGCAGCCTGATAAGCCTTTTGCGCTGTGGCCATATTTGCAGCTTCTTCATCCAATGAAACACCTGAAACCGATTCACGCTGATCGCTCAAAGCTTTGGCGACTAACCCATACTGGGTATTATTATCAGTAGCCCGCTTTGTTGCAACACCCAGCTGACTGATCTGCATGTTGTAATATTCATTTAGAGTGGTTGTATTCGGCATGCCTTTGAATGTTTTTAGAGCGACAATTTCCATTGCTTTCGCATTGTTTCCGACCGCCAGAGGATCAGGATCACCGGAAGCGGCTATGCCATCCGGGGTGAGCGTCGAGAAAACGGCTATGTCATTTGCATTGGTTCCATCAAAGAATTTGGTGCCAAGAGCACCATTTAATCTATAACCGGTTGTGTGAATGCCATTCACCTGCGTAATTAAGCCCGATGCCAGCGTATTCAGGCCATCCAGTTGGCTCTTCAAAACGTTATCACGGACATCCAGCGTGCCTTTTATTTCTCCGCCGGCCGGGATTAACTTCTGGTTATCAGACGACCAGTAGACATCTACAATGCTGACGTCTGTAGCGCTGGGACGGGTTTCCAGCTTAAAGGCTTCGTGCCCTACCACTAATGCATGTCCACCAATAGAAACCATCATTTCGCCATTTTTCTGATTAAAGGAAACCGAGCCGGTTAATTCAGAAAGTCTGTCTAAAACCAGATCGCGCTTATCCAATAAGTCATTTGGCTGCTCACCTACTGATAAAACATGTGATATCTGGCCATTCAATTTAGACACCTGGTCTGCCAATGAATTGACTTCATCGACTTGACTGGATACCACCAGGCTTTGATCGCTGCGCAGCTGGGTAATTTGCGCTGAACGGCGGTTAAAAGCATTCGCCAGTGAGCTGGCATCATCCAGTAAAATTTGCCGCTGAGTGATATTGGTTGGGTCATTGGAAAGGGTTTGCCAGCTCGACCAGAACTGGTCCAGCTTTGGCAGCATTCCATCGGCACCAGTTTCCGCCAGCGTGGCTTCAGTTTGGTGGAGAACGCTGCTTTGTGCATCCCAATATTTTGTCTCGGCAGTAACTGAACGATAACGGGTGTCAAAAAATTCAAGATTAAAGCGCTGGATGCGATCTATGGTAACGCCGGTGCCTCTTTGACCGGCACCAGAAATATAATCCAGACCGCTATTTAAAGACGCAACAGTGGCAGAAAGCTTGGCTGCCTGCCTTCGGTAGCCCGGCGTACTTGCGTTGGCAATATTATGTTCGGTAATCTCCATAACATGAGCCTGTGTGAGGACGGCCTGTAACGCAATGTTGATACCAGATGTAAGGGTCGGCATGGCTTAACTCCTAAACTCGAAACTCAACACCAAGACCAGTTGCATCCTGATGTCTGGCTCTACCTTTGGGGGAACCATAACCGGCTTCGGGTTGAAAGATACTGATTAAAAAAGCCTGGGTTGCTTTAAGCCAATCCAGCTTGGTCAGGGCAAGCGCCTGGTTGGCGCGGTTTAACTCGCGAGCCTGACTTGCGAGGCTCGAAATTCCTTCAGATAAATTTCGTATACGACTGGCATCTTCCGGTTTAAAATACGGTAAAAGCGCTTTAATGGATGTATCGCTTGAGTGCAGCTCAAGCGAAAGCGAAATTTCTTGCACAATTTTCCGGCAGTTGTCTTCCATAACGCTCATTTTGTCGAGCAAGGCTTCTTTGTCTTCGACAATTTGCAAGACAAGATTGGGCTCGTTCAACAAGGTATCGCGCTCTTTCTTGGAAAGGGTATACATTTCCTGTAAGAGTCTGAACTGTCGAACCAGTACCTCTTCAAGTTCCAATCGATCTACCGTAAATTTTTGATCATCCATCACTTAAATCCTTAAAATCCAGATTATTTGGGACTGAACTTCGCCACTAACTTCCTGGCGAGGTCGCCAACTTGAACCGAGTAATCGCCGCTGCCAATTTGCTGCTTTAGGACAGTCATACGATCAGCGTTTAGATCTTCCACGTTGCCGAGCGCAACACGGGCCTTGGATAATAAGCGGGCATTCTCAGACATTTCTGCTTTGTCTTGTCCGCCGTGCACAGACCGGATGTCTTTCTGGTCTTCTTTCTTCTCAACCCGGGGGGCGGCTTCTGGGCGTTTGGTAGAGAGTGGTGAAAGGCCGTTATTTTCAATTTTCATCGGACGGTTCCTCCAGCAAGGGAAATGGATTTACAGTATTATTATCGGTATGTTTTGTAAAAACATTATGCCTTGCGTATGTTTATTGCCTGATTGATCATCATATCCGTCTGCTGAAAAGCTTTAATGGACATACTGAATGAACGCTGCAGGGTCATCATTTGAGTCAATTCCTGTGATAATTCCATATTGGACTGCTCAACCCTGTAACCATTGATCGTCCCGAAATTTTCAGAGCCTGCGTCGCCCACCTGGGCCGCGCCAGAATCTACAGATTCGAGCCAAATGTTATCGCCAAAGCTCTTGATGCCTGTCGGGTTGGCAAAGCGGGTTAGTTGAACAGTACCAACCTGTGTGTTTGCGCCAGTTGCATCCCTGGCAGATATCACACCCTCCGGGCTGATGGTAATGTCCGTCATTCCTTCGGCAATGGCTCCGCTCCAAACCAACGGATAGCCCTTGGCGGTAACCAGTTGAAGGTTTGCATCGAGACCGAACTGTCCATCACGCGTATAGCCGATTGTACCGTCCGGCAAAGTCACGCTAAAATATCCATCACCTTGAATTGCCCAATCGAGCGGATTGGTGGAATCACGTAAACTGCCTTGTGTGGTAATCAATTGAGTATTAAGCAGCTGCGTGCCTTCCTTGATTTTTTGTTGAAACATTTCTTGAAAGTTTGAGCGGTTTGTCTTAAAACCGGCAGTATTGACATTGGCGAGGTTATTACTGGTTACATCCAGGGCGGACAGGCGGCTTAGAATATCCTGGCGGGAAATGCTGAGCGTGTGAAAAAGTGAAGATGTCATACTGGCTCCTTATCCTAATTCCTAACCAAGCCGTCCAAGCGAAGCGATCGTCTTTCCAAGCAGTTCATCGTGATTCTGGACCATTTTTTGGGCAGCTTCATACGAGCGGGCAACTTCCACCAGTTGAGTCATCAGTTGGGAAGGGTTTGCATTGGAGGCCTCAAGGAATCCCTGAACCACTTGCGGAATATCTTGACTGGTTGAGGCAGTTGGCCCGGTAAATAAGTTACCTTCAGTATGCTGTAATTCTGTCTCAGGGTCGGTAAAAACGCCGATACCCAGTGCGGCAACTGCGTTTCCATTGACCGTTATAGCTCCATCCGACCCAACAAACACATCACCATCCGGTAATGTAATGGGTTGACCAGCATCATCAATGACTTGAAAACCTTCCACGTTTACAAGTGTGTTGGCAGAATCTCTTAAGAAGCGCCCATCACGAGTGTAGCGGTTTCCATCGGGGGTTTTTACTGTAAAAAAAGCATTATTCTGCAAAGCAAAATCAAGTTGGTTACCAGTGTCCTGAAAAGCGCCCTGGGTATAATCAATATATTCCTGGCTAATTTGCGAACCCAGGCCCATCAAACCAACATAGTCGATGGTTTTATTAACATTTTTACCTGTTGTATAAACTGCTTGATTCTGCATAAAATCCTGCGCAGTGGTCAGGATCTGCTTAAAGCCTGGTGTCTGTAAGTTTGCTATATTGTGGCTGAGAACCTGCTGTCGTGAGGCATTCATCACCATGGCAGAAACTGCTGAATAGAGACCTTTAATCATCGTATTTTCTCTCCACTGTCCGAATAGTTCCAGTTGAACGATTATTTAGAAAACCGTTTATGCAGACCGGTTGAATGATTTATTTTTCTGTTGCACATTCAACACCAGCTGAACTTCTTCACGCGAAATACTGAACTGCCGGGCAATATCCACATCAGACATATTTGCTTCTGACATGGCTCCAATCAGTCGATTGCGGTCCATTACCGCTGCGGCTGAGTCATAGGCTGAAGTATGGTTTACTCGTGCCTGTGAAACTCCCAACAATGCTTGAAAGTCAGACTGCCCCATGACACCTGTAGATGGCGGCGTAGTTGTTGTTCGGGGCGCGTTGGTAACCAGCGCTTGCATTTCATCAACCACCGGCAACATACGCTTCGCCTGAGCCTGGCGGTTCTGGGCAAGCGCAGTTTCACGCGCCAGTTGCAGCACATACAAAGAATCTTCTATGGATACTTTTGGTATATTATTCATGTTTCAACATTGCTTTCAATGAGATAATTACGCGGGCGTGTAACTGGCAAACTCTGGACTCTGTAATATCCATAACTTTGCCAATTTCCTTAAAAGTAAGTTCCTCATTGTAATACAGAGATAAGACCAATCGTTCACGTTCTGAGAGATTCTGAACGGCATTTGCCATTTCTGCAATAGTACTTTCTTCCTCCACCAGATCGGCGGGATTTGTTTGTTTTTCATCGCTTAACCGCTCGTGAAGAGAGTCATCGCCTTCCTGGTCGGTTCCCATAATCATATCCAATGAAACCAACACGCGGTTAGAATCTGCCAATCCCTGCTGAATTTCTTGCACATCAATGCCGAGACGAGTAGCAATCTCATCTTCATCAGGGGCGCACTGGTTTTCAGACCACAAAGTGCTGACGGTTTTCTCAATAAGGCGCGCTCTTTTTCGTGCCGCCCGCGGCATCCAGTCTGTGGTGCGCAGATAATCAAGGATTTTTCCGCGAATGCGTAAACTGGCATAGGTACTGAATTTCGCATTAAACTTTGGGTCAAAATGATCAACAGCCTCTATGAGACCCATCAATCCCTGATGAGCAAGGTCTTCATAATCATTACCCATTTCCTGGGTCATGCCCATCCGGCCAAGCAAATAATGCACCAGGGGCACAGATTGCAACACGAGTTTCTCGCGTAATTCTGGCGAGCGGGTTGAAAGAAATTCATCCAAAATATCTACAGTATCAATCTGGGTATTCATGTTAACTGGGCCTCAGCGTTGCTTTGCTTTTCGATAGCTTCAGAGGCTTCTATTTTCCTGGCCTTTTCTATTTCGATTTTCTTCGCTTCTTCTTCCATTTCATCTTTACTGGCCTTCAATACACCGGTAGAAACCTGGCGCGAGATCAGTATCAGCAAACTACCCTGTACCAGTACCGACACACCTGTGCGCAAAACAAAATCGATAAGGGATGTGTGGGTTACCCAGGCGACGATGGACATCGCAAGAAACAAAACACTTAGCAGAATCACTGAAAAAGTAAAAATAAATTCCACCAGAACAGGAAGATGAACGCCATTTGGGCTTTTATTCTTTTTTTCTGGCCTGGCAGACCTCAGCACCGGGGTCGCCGGTGTAGTAAAGGCCTGTCCATCAGGTGGGTATCCTGTTCTCTCTACCATGATTGCGTTCTCTCTCTTTTATAGATCACTTGCTTGAGCACTGAGGTTTGCCAGATGGGTTCTCACCGCAACTCTCTCGATCAGAGAGCAATATAATAAGTCCTACATATTCCAGTCTTTTCCAAAAAGCGCCTCTACCAACCGCGCAGGATCTGCCACTTCAAGATGATTCGCGGCCTCTTTGCCATTGGTTAAAAAGCTGAGCGGGATCTGGTTCTTACGCGCAAAATTATAAACATTGCCAAAAGTACGGGTTTCATCCAGCTTGGTAATAATCAGGCCATCTACATTGAAAACACTCAAAGCAGCTGATGCATCAAATAAATCAGCCTCTTTCGTCGTAGCCGGTGCGACTAGATACGTGCAACGTTTTGGCATTTCTGAAAGTAATGCGCCCAATTCAACCATTTGAGATTCGTTACAAGGATTATATCGAGGCGTATCAACCAGGAACAAGTCTGAATCTTGTGCGCTGGATAAAATATCTGTCAAGTCCGCTGGCACATAAACAAGCATTAATTTCAGCCCGAGCGCATCGGTAATCGCCCGCGCTTCAGCAACGGCACCCATTCGAACTGTATCTGCACATACCCAGGTCACTGTTTTTTGCAAAGCCTGGCTAAAATAAAGGGCCAATTTGGCAATCACACTGGTTTTTCCACTTCCACTGGCACCCACAACACAGACCATATTGCTCGAAATATACGTACCAACACCTTTTTGTACACGCAATCCGGCGCCCATCAGTTGGATGATGGATTTCTTGCAAGCATCCATATCTGCAAGGGTGGCCGGGCTAAGCGTTTCCAGGGCAATTTCTAAAAGTCCGTCTACAAGAGTACTATCAACGCCTTGCTGGGTTAATTGCTGTTGAATTTTTTTCAAAGCTGGATGGATAACTTTATGACCTACCGGGGCAGGCACGATAACTTCTGCTGGAGTTTCCACGGTTAGCGTAGGTGAGGGTTTTGCGGATGTGGATTGCAAATTTAGCTTAATTTTTGGGGGCAATTTGGCAGATTTTTTTTCAGGTGTGGTTACCCATTCGATCTCAGGCATTTCTTCTTTGAACTCAACACCAGATTTATTAGCAGCCGGTTGCAGAATCGCCGCATGAGAAACATCTGCATTTGGAGCAGGTTTTCTTGACTGGGCCTGTGAAACCTCACCCTGGCTGGCGGCAACAATCTCAACACCCACCTTCTTCCACGGATTCCACGACGGGCCCATGGATATTTCGCGCATCGAAACCACAATGGCATCGGCACCCAGTTCAGTTTGCGCCATTTGCAGAGCTTCGATCATTGTTTCAGATTTGTAGGTTTTCGTGATCATACTTACCTCTAATCCAGTTTAACCATGCCGTGTGCTTTAACTTTTACACCCTGGCCAACTTCAGAAAAGGCCATGACGATCAAATTTGGCAGGGATTGCTCCACCAGGCGGCGGAAGGCCAGCCTTAACTCGCGCGGACAAATCAATATGGGGAAGTGCCCCAACTGCGCCAAAGCTTCCATTTGCTCTCCGGTCTTAACCAGCACTCTCTGGGCCGTGATCGCATCAATTTGAAAACCAGGGCTGCCTTCTGAAGAAACCAACGATGAGCGCAGTGTGCCTTCTAATTGGGGCGCCAGTGTAAATACATGCAGGGTGTTGGTTTCATCCTTATATTGACCAGAAATTGTATTTGCCATGCTCTGGCGCACAGCCTCGGCAAGGATAAGCGTATCGCGAGTCATGCCTGCGTTATTCGCCAAAACTTCCAAAATACCGCTCAGGTCACGAATCGGGATGCGTTCGCGCAATAGATTCCGCAACACGCTCTGGATTTCACCCAGGTTGAGCATTTCTGGTACGACACCTTCGACCGAGGCGGGAGATCTTTGGCGAAGTTGGTTTAACATTTCCTGAACAAGCTGGCGGGTAATCAAATCAGCGGCATTTGCACGCACGACCTCTGTAAGGTGGGTACATAATACCGAAAGAGGCGTAACAACCGTATAGCCTTTGATTTCAGCCTGGCCCTGGTCCGATTCTCCAATCCAGAGCGCTGGCAGTCCAAATGCGGGCTCGGTTGTTTCCACCCCTTGCAAGGGCTCATCAATATCTGAGCCGGGAATGGCGAGTAACCTGTCGAGTGCGATCTCGCTGGATGCCACTTCTTGGCCGCGGATTTTGATACGGTAGGCTTGCGGAGGCAGGCGCAGATTATCACGAATACGCACTACCGGTAAAACCAACCCCATGTCACTCATCAATTGGCGGCGTATGCTGGTAATGCGGCGCAGCAAGTTATCCTCGTTATCCTCATCAATGAGCGGGATCAGGCTGTAGCCGATTTCCAATTCAATCGGATCCACCACTACCATTTCAAGCATTTGCTCGGGGGTCTCTGGTTCTGAAGGCAAAACCGGCAAAGCAGCAGCTTCAACCAGCGGCACAGGTTTGTTTTGTGCGCGATTTACGAAAAATGCTGCAACACCCAATCCTGCGCTCACCATTACAAAAGGAAGCGGCGGCATACCTGGTACGAGTGTCAAGAACGCCACAATCACAGCGCCAGCCGCCAACACGTTGAAATTCGAGATTTGTACTGAAACTTCACTACCCAGTGATGATTCGGATGTTGAACGGGTGACAATCAAACCGGCGGCAGCCGAAACCAACAAAGATGGAATTTGAATGGCCAAACCGGCGCCGATGGTGAGTAAAACATACGTCTGTAATGCGCTAACGAGCGGCATGCCACGTTGCAAAACGCCGATGACAAACCCACCGACAATATTTACAACCATAATGATAACGGCGGCTATTGCATCGCCGCGCACAAATTTGCTCGCACCATCCATGGCCCCGTAAAAATCTGCTTCAGCTTCAATCGCCCGGCGCCGCAGTCTGGCCTGAGTATCATCGATCAACCCGGCGTTCAAATCTGCGTCGATGGCCATTTGTTTACCGGGCATGGCATCCAAAGTAAAGCGCGCGGCAACTTCAGCCACACGTCCAGCACCGCTGTTTATGACCACAAATTGGATAATCATCAAAATGAGGAAAATAACCACACCAACAACGTAGTTACCACCCACAATCAAGTTACCAAAGGTTGTGATGATCTGCCCGGCATCCCCACTTAATAAGATGAGACGGCTCACTGAAACATTAATGCCAAGACGAAATAGTGTAACCAGCAACAACACGGTTGGAAAAACAGAAAACTCCATCGGCTGTTTGATAAACATGGTCATTAAAACAATGCCAAGCGACATTGCAATACTCGCAGCAATCGCCATATCCACCAAAAAGGCGGGTAAAGGCAGCAGGAGCATGCCCACTAATAGAACGAGGCTGACCGCCATAACAACATCGTTGGAGCGCAGCAGGCCTTGCAGCGCGGTCAGAAACGGACTTCGTGGGGTGGTTACAGTCGGATTTGTCATTATTTATTTCCAATCATGCTCAGTGATGGCGCAGACGGTTGTGGGCGTACTGGGGTCTTCCCTTGCAACTTGTACACATATGCCAGCACTTCGGCCATTGCCAGGTACAACTCAGGAGAAATTTCCTGTCCGATCTCGATTGTTTTATACATTGCGCGAGCCAGCGGAATATTTTGAACCACAGGGATGCGATTCTCTTTGGCTATCTTCACAATCCGTTCAGCAACACGATATGGGCCTTTTGCCAGTACCTTGGGTGCGCGCATACCTTCTTTGTATTCTATGGCAATCGCGAGGTGGGTAGGGTTTGTAATTACCACAGTCGCTTTTGGAACGTTTGACATCATTCGTCCCCGTGCCAGTTGGCGCTGCATAGCACGCATACGGCTCTTCATGAGCGGGTCGCCTTCAGAGCGCTTGTTTTCCTCTTTAAGTTCTTCTTTGCTCATGCGCAGATTCTTGTACATCTCCCAGCGCTGGTAGGCATAGTCAGCTGCAGCCAATACCAGGTACATACCGCCTATACGCATACTAAGAGAAAAGCACATCTCAATAAATTGGCTTATTGCTGTAAGAAATTCGAATTGCGTAAACGATATTATCTGGGCAAATACAGATTGCAGGAACCCGTAAGCAACCCACGATACCCAACCCAACTTAAGCAACGAGCGAAGCAGTTCAATTAAGCCATGGGTTGAGAAAATCCGCTTAAAGCCATCGATCGGGTTTACACGTTTGAAGTCAAATCCAATCTTTTTCCCGGCCCACAGGAATTGGGTTTGTGCCACCGTGACAATCACCCCGGTTAACAAAATCCCAACAAGAACGATGATCATCGGCAGCAAAACCTGTCCACCAAAAAGAAACAGCCTGCCCCGTACCCATTCCACCGAGATATCTGTGTGTGGAAGGTCCACAAGGGATGTGATAACAATTTGTTTCAAGGCAACGCCCAATTGTGCGCCCGGTCCCTGCAGCAAGAAAGTGCTTGCCAGGATGATGACCGCCGTATTTAATTCCTGGCTGCGCACCACCTGGCCTTCCTTGCGGGCTTCCTCTAACCGTTGAGACGATGGGGCTTCAGTTTTATCTGCCATTTGGTCTTATTTCTGCACAAACAGGAGCATGTTGGTGGCTGTCATTTTGAATAAGGATGACAGGTAAGGTGAAATCACGGTGAAGGTAAAACCCAGAGTCGCCAGAGCAACAGCCACTTTTACTGGCAACCCCAAAAAGTAAACCTGAACCTGGGGAGCAACGCGCGCCAACAAACCAAGGGTGAAATCTGTTAATAAAAGCGCAGTCATCACTGGCAGCGCCAGGTGAATTCCCGAAACGATAAATGTAGAGGTTGCCAATGTAATTTTTTCCAGACCCGTGAATGGCAGCGGACTGAGCAGTGGCAGCACTTCGAAAGTTTTCTGTAAGGCGATCAGAACCATGTGGTGGCCATCGATCACCAGGAAGATCATCGTGGCGGTCATCACAAAAATCTGGTCAAACGCTGATCCACTTTCGTTCAAGGATGGGTTAAAAATACGGCCAGATTCAAAACCGCTGCCCATGCCCATTGCCGAACCAGCGATCTGGATCGCTCCAAAGGTAAGATCGGCGGCAAAACCGACCAGGGTACCAATGATGATTTCCTTTGCGATGGCAACACTGTAAGCCAAAAAGCCTATCATTTCCGCATTCGCAGGGAGGGGCTGCCATGGTACCAATACCAGCGTCAGTACCAACCCTAATCCAACCCTTACCTGGGTGGGGATAATTTGCCCGCCCAAGACTGGAATATGAATAATAACCGCCATAATCCGGGTAAATGCCAAAAAGAATAGTTGCGCCTGCAAGACAGAAATGGTCATAAAAACGATTATGTCCTCTAAATGGATGATACCTGATTCGGTTGTCTGCGTCTGTAAAGGGAATGTGAAGTGAGACTAAATATGGCGTAAATTATTAGGTCTCACCCAGTAATCGGCTTTTTAAAAAAAATTAAGCAATACAAGAAACCAAAAATTGCCCCCAAAATCTACCCGGATGATTGAGCACTATCCAAAAACGCTGGATAGTTTTTTTGCCCGGCCAAATTACATCATTATCTCACCTGAATGAGTGAAGCAACTTTTGATGCGATTCACCATCACGTCTGGATTTAACGGCTTAACTAGAAAACCGCTTGCCCCGACCCGCACCGCTTTTTGAACAATTTCGGGATAGCCCATGGAAGAGATAAAGAAAACCTTTGTCTTATTGAGCAGCGCCTCTGAGTTGAGTTCATCAATCAAATCCAGGCCATTTTGACCTGGCAAATAAGTGTCAATTAAAAGCGCATCCGGGATATGCTCAAACAATTGCTGGCGCAAAGCTTTTGGCTCACTGCAAACAATAGGGTTCATCTTATTTCGAACAAGTGCCATCTTGATCAGGTCACACTGAAGAGTGTTAGGTTCTAATATGAGAATCGAGAGCATATCACGTTTCATAAAGTTTGTCCTGTTTTGGAGCTGTCAGAAAAGCGGCCCGAGGCTTTCATTCCTGCTCTAAGCTTTTCTATTTTTACATCATCAATTTTGAGAATGCGGCAAACATCCGGGTGAAGTTCAAAGCTAAAAAGCGCGGATTTGGTTATCTGGTATTCCATGGCAAAAGAATTAGCCAGGTTAACAATGGCAGCCAACTGGCTATGTTCACGAGCATAAGAAGGTACGTGGTGAAAGCGAATTGCATCTACTAATGAAGCAGGGAAATTCCACCGTTCAGCAATCAAGCCTCCCACCTGGGCATGATCGAGACCGATCAATTTTTCTTCCACCTGCCAGAGCTGTGCATGGTACATCTGAACGTAATCAACAATCGTGTCGTAATTGCTCAGAACAAACTGATCCAGAAAAAGTTTACCCATGTCGTGCAGCAACCCTGAAACATAGGCCTCTTCCGGGTTGGGGTAGCGCAAAGCCTGTGACAACCATTCAGCCGCGACAGCAGTCACCAGAGAGTGATGCCATAATTCACCGGCTCCCAATCGATAGCCGCTTAAATCGCCCTTAAGCATGTTTGTTGCTGAAGAAGTCAATAAAATGGTTTTTAACCGCGCCAACCCTATGTACATGATCGCTTCATAAAGGGTGGAGCATTTACGAGAATAACCCAGGGAAACTGAATTCGACATTTGCAAAACCAGGGCTGTTAATGCCTGATCCAGGCTAATCAGACCCACCAACATATCAATCGTGATGTTCGGTTTTTCAATTTCCCGATAGATGCGCGTCACATTGGCGGGCATAGGCCGCAAACTGGTAATAGATTGAACGATCGCCTCTACTTTTTGGGTTAACATGATGCAGCCTGTTGCAACCTTATTAGTGAATTAATGATGGCAGGCTAGTAAAGAGATTGTAAGTAAAAGCCACAGATTGTTGCAGCATCCAGGAACCAAGCAGCAACAAAATTGCGATCACACCAATCATCTTGGGGATAAATGTCAATGTTGTTTCATTGATCTGTGTGGCAGCCTGCACCAGGCTCACCAGGCTGCCTATTACCAGGCTTACAAGCATAATAGGCCCACCGAGCATAAGTGCAATCATGATTGCATTCTGACCAAGAGTTAATACAAACGCTTCCGTCATTTTTTACCTCACGAACCAGAAAAACTCATCACAAGGCTGCGAACAATCAGATACCAGCCATCCACCATCACAAATAGCAGCAATTTGAAAGGCAGCGAAACCAGTGAAGGCGGCAGCATCATCATACCCATTGAAAGTAAAATACTCGAAATTACCAGATCGATCACAAGAAAAGGTATGTAAATCACAAACCCCATGATAAAGGCCGATCGAAGTTCGCTGATGACAAAGGCCGGGAAAAGCGAAACCATCGAGATATCATCCAGGGTTGCTGGCTGAGGTTCGTTGCCTAAATCGAGGAAAAGTTGAATGTCTTTATCGCGAACTTGTTTGAACATAAATTCGCGGATGGGTTTCTGTGCCAATTTCCAGGCAACATCCTGGTTAATTTGCTCTTTAATAAAAGGCTGAAGGGCGGTTTCATCAATCTGCTTGTACACTGGGGCCATGATAAAAAAGGTAAGCAGCAATGACAACCCAATAAGCACCTGGTTGGGTGGAATGGCAGGAGTACCAATAGCACTGCGTAACATCGACAACACGATAACAATTCGGGTGAATGAGGTTGCCAGAATCAGAACAGCCGGAGCCACCGAAAGCACCGTCATCAACACCAGCAACTGAACACCCGATGTGACTTGTTGCGGTTGCGATGCGGTTGGATCAATGGTAAGCGATACACCCGGCGCAGTTGCCGTACCACAACCACTCAATAACAAACCAGAAACTGCAATTAAAAAGAAAACTGGCAAAACCCCTGATCTACGTTTAATTACTCTTGAACCGAAACCGGGCAGCAAGCTTTTAGCCATGGCAGCCTTATCCTTTACCATTATCAGCGGGCAGGTTCAAATTGAGGGCACGCAGAACAGTACCAAAATCTAAGAAGCCCTGCTGAGGTTGCAGCACTTCTTCCACCGGCTCAACACTAATAACGCCTTCAAGTGGGGAAATCAATGCGATGGATTGGTCAGTTGCGCCAATTAAAAACCGTTTATCTCCAATTACCACCAGGTGCAGCGCCTGTTTTGGAGAAAGACGCACAGTTTCAAGCAGACGAAGCTGGTTGGTTGTCTTTCCATTTGGGCCAATTTTCATCCAGCGCCGAAAGAGCACTGAACAGCCAACGATGAGCAGCAAAACCCCTATGAGTTTGATAAAGACGCCAAAAAAGTAAAAAGGGGTAGATCCCAACGGATTGGAGGTTGTTTCAGAAGCACTACCCAATGAGAACAAGGCGCCTGTGGCCAACAGGCTAAATACCAGCAACCCGGCAACCACCTTTTGACGCGGGGTGCTATCTGCAAGCCACTTCTTGAACAGGGCAGTAAGATTAGACATCAGGACGCCAACTTATCGGATTTTGAAGAAACCATTTCAGTGATACGCACCCCAAACTTATCATCCACCACAACCACCTCGCCACGCGCAACCATGCAATCGTTTACAAAAACATCCACCAGGTCACCCGCCAGACGATCAAGTTCAACAACCGATCCATGTTGCAGCTCAAGAATCTGGGCAAGTTGCATGCGCGTGCGGCCCAATTCCACCGTAACACGCAGAGAAACATCCATCAGCAAATCGATATTGCTGGGTTTATTGGCGTTCTTTGGCTTTCCACTTACAGAATCAGGTGTGGATTCTGGCTTTTTGCTGGGCTTTTCTTCAATAAAATCATCTAAATTTTCCATTTTTGAGGCACTCCTATCTTAAGATCGATTTTGAACTTCGTCAAATTCACGATAAACACCGGTAATTTGAATTCCGATGTTTTTGCGCGAACGTCCTACCTGCGCATAAAATTGTTTTTTGTTACCCACCTGTACCACAAGAGGATTATCGATCATCTTGTCTAATTCGATCACGTCGCCAACCGAGAGGGAGAGTAAGTCTCCCAGGGTTAATTCCGCACTTCCCAGAATCACCTTTACCGTGATCACGGCTTTCATCATAGTATCAATAGCCGCCTGGCGGGCAATGGGGTTTTGCTGTTGTTCTTTGCGCCCGGCAATCCAGATGTGTGGATTGAGAACGTTTGTAATCGGTTTAAGTGTATTGAATGGGATAAACAGGCTGATTGTGCCGGTCACACCCTGGATATTAAGCTCAATAGTCAAAAGTAAAACCCGCTCATTCCCCATCATCATCTGAACCCAGTGCTGGTTGACAGTACTGTCTTCCAGTGTTGGCTCAAGCATGGCAACTTTACTCCAGGCGCCTTTAATATCTCCAAGCATGTGCTCAGCCAATCCGCGCAGCAGTGACTGGTCTATTTCTGTCAGAGAACGTTCTGTAAAGCGACCCTCAATTTTGCCGCCCAAGCGTTGCTCTAAAATCAGGTAACTGACGTTGGAACTCATGGTGAGTACCATATGGCCTGGAAGCGGTGCCAGGGCAATCAAGTGAAACAGGGTATTTTGTGGAAAATCTTTAATAAAATCATGAAAACGGCCCTGTTCCATGTGAACCAGGTGCGGGCGGACATTGGTCCTCAAGAAGGTGGGAAGGGAAGTCGTCAAGCGCTCAGTTAAATCTTCATGGACCAATTCAACCGCACGCATTTGTTCTTTCGAGAACCGGGCAGGCGACCAGAAGTTATACGTCTGGACAGTCTTTCCTTCTTCGCCTTCAGATTTCGCGTGATCACCTGGCCGATTCATTATTTCAGCCAGATTGACGCGATCCCCTCCGTCCTTTTGATCTATCTCGAGGGTGCCAGAAAGCAAGGCATCAATTTCAGATTGAGCTAACATAGTTTACTGAACCACAAATTCCGTGAAGTAGATTGCAATAATGTGAAATTCTGTCAATTTGCCGGACAAAGTACTTAATATTTCTGAACGAAGTTTTTCCTTGCCATCGGCGGTATAAAGATCCTCATAAGATTTAGTGGAAAGCAGCGTGATGACAGTATCATCCATGATTGGCATCAGGGAATTGAGTTCCGCTTCAAACTCTGTCATATAGGCAGCTTTTTCCTCGGCAGGCAAAGTCAAATATTCCGGGTTATCTGGAGCAAATTCAACTGCGACGGTTAATCGAATATATTTGCGGCCGCCTGGATCAACAAGGTTGATGATCTTGGTCGACATATTCGCCATAATTCCTTCACCCGGATGGTATTCATGCGATTCTGGGCCAGGTGTTGCGGTAACCACCACCACAGTTCCAAAAGAAGCAGCCGGAGCGCCTCCGCCCGAATTATCGTAAACCAGGTGGAATGGCTTGGGTAAATCATCCGGAGCAAAAACCACATAAGCAGTAATCAAAGAAATGATCGCAGTAAGCATCAAGATTACTTGAGAGATTATGTTTAGAACACCAAAAACTTTTTTTAATATATTGCTCGCGTTCATATCACTCCAATTCGGCCAACTTCGCCAACGTATCGAAATATTTTGTACTTTTCAGATATCCTGTTCTTTTATGGGGCAATTCCAGGATTTCCAACGCTAATAATATTGCTATCTACCTCGTAAATAATGATGATCTCAACACGGGCGTTAAAATCTCGATGCACCTGCGAATCATTTGGAAACAAAGGCGCATACTCACCCTGTCCAGCAATGATAAAACGATCGGGGGCGACCCCGGCATTCATTAAATATTTGGCGACTGAAGTGGCGCGCGCCAAAGACAATTCCCAATTGGTGGGATATTGAGGGTTCGACGAGGGTATATCATTGGTGTGCCCTACCAGCCGAATTTTGTTTTTGATTGGTCGAAGCATTTCGGCAATGGTATCGAGCACTGGCAGCGCTTCTTTTGGCAGATCAGACTGACCTTCTGCAAAAATAAGTTTTTCGCTTAGCGAAATCATGATGCCTTCGATATTGGTTTGAACACTGACTTCGCTGCCAAGATTTTGAGAAGAAAGCATATTGGTCAATTGACCGGCTACTTCCTCGGACTGTGTAGGTCCCTCGGGGATTCCTGGAACTACAATAGGTTTTGATGAACCGTCCTGACTCTTACCGCCAACCTGGTTGATCTGACTGTCAACGACCATGGCTGCTCCGCCTACGGTGAAAGCAGTACGCATACTTTCAGCCAGAAGCTTGTATTTGGTGACATCAATCTGCCCCATAGAGTACAGGATTACGAACAACACCATCAGCAGAGTGATGAAATCTGCGTAGCTTACCAACCAGCGCTCGTCTGGATGTTCTTCGTGTTCTTCTGCATGCTTTGCCATAACTATGCCTGAGCTCTGCCCGCCACTGGAGCAGCGCTTGCTTCTCCTTCAGCCTTGACTTCTGCAGGAGCCAGATAAGCGGTCAATTTGTCTCTTACAACGCGCGGGTTTTCACCAGCCTGAATGGAAAGAATACCTTCCAATTGCATGTTACGGTTGCGAGCCTCTTCTTCGCTTTTTGATTTTAATTTCCCGGCAATCGGCAAATAAATGAGATTGGCGGTCAGCAAGCCCCACAATGTGGCTAAAAACGCCGAAGCAATGGCTTCACCAAGCGCGCTCGGATTATCCAACTGCTTCAACACGTTAATAAGACCCATAACCGTACCGAGAATGCCGAAGGTAGGCGCAAAACCACCCGCTGCAGTAAAGAAGCCAATCCCTTGCTTGTGGCGGGCGCGCGTCTGGTCAATCGTGGTTTCCATAATTGCTGCCACTTGTTCGGGATCCACACCGTCCACCACCATCGAGATCCCTTTTTTGAGGAATTTATCTTCGATCTTTCTGGCATCTTCTTCCAATGCCAGCAAACCCTCACGACGCGCTTTGTCTGCCAGTTTGGTTAAGAGCTCAATCATCCCAGCAGCATCAAAGGATTTTGTTGTAAAAGCCTGGGCAATAATTACAGGCACTTTCATCACTAATTTGAGCGGAGATGTAACAATCGTAGAACCCAAAGAACCACCGAAAATCAAGATAATGGCTGCAGGGGCCGCAAACAATTCGGCCGGCGAGCCACCATCCAGGATCATAGCGGCGACAAGAACGGTAACGGCTAAGAGCAAGCCCGCGATAGTTGCAATATCCATAAATTACTCCTCTACGAAAATCTTCGAGTTCATACAATACACAATATCAATGCCGGGTCTGATTAATCGCCAGGGTTTTGTGAAAGAAATGGCACCTGGGTTTTTCGTTTGTATTCGATGAAGCGCTCAGCAATTTCTTGCGGGGAATCTTTAACGATTATTTTTCGATTACTCACCAGGGTAATGATCGTGTCAGGTGTCGCTTCGACAGTCTGGATCAATTCCGGGTTGATGTAAAATTTTGTGCCGTTTGTCCGGGTTAGAAAAATCACAATGAACTTCCTTCTTCAAGAATACAGGGTAAGAAATTAAATAATATTCCGACGTAAATGTAGCATGTAAGGGGAATTTTTCCTGTAAATTGACCGTGAAAGGGATATAAAGATTGGCTAAAAAATTGACTCACAAAAAAAGCGCCAGTCGACCACTATAAAACAATACCTCCACCTTTGCCGGTGGAGGTATTGTTTACACCCCAAGTATCTTATTTTCTTAATGAGCTGTATTACTTGGTATTAGTAAATTCCTTGCTGACGGCGTGTTGCAGCTGTGAAATTACTGATATTTTCCAATGATAAAAGTTGATTGCCAAAAGTAACATAATATCCGGGGGCCCAAAAGTCGCCAGACAAATTTAACTGCTTGAAACGTGGAAATTCATCAAATATTTTCAGGGAAGTTTGCCGGCGAGTGAGCCGCATAACTTGGGCCGGATTTGCAGTGGGAGGTACGGTGATCACCCATTGAAGATATCCGGGCCGAACTACAATCGCATCCAGACGCCAGCCGTAGGAAACACAAATTTGTCGCATCCAATCTACCAGGTATTCGGTGATGTCTCCCGTTAGAAAGTGGTCGTTAAAACGAGGAATTAAAAGGCACGAATAGGATAAATCAGGTGGAGTTTGCGAAAAAGACTCCGGTTGAGTGGACTCTCCAAAGTCGAACGCAGAAGAGAGCTGCGCAACATCATGTTTAATATCCGCATCCTGATCTGATGACATAATTCGCGGCGTTGTTTGTGTATCTTTTAGTTCACGTTGATGTTGGTTCATTTTAGGAGAAGCGGACTCGAAAGGGTTCACAAAAGCCTCGTCAATATTTATGGAAAGACATTACAAGTTATCATTATACATCTAACAAATGTACAAAAGAAAGTTGATACCCTGCTAAAGAACTCCCTTGTTGTGAAGAAAAACACCATATTCTTTATCGCTACCCTGAATATGCTCAACGAGCCACTGTTTCAGAAAGTCATACGTGCGCATACCTGCACTTACGTCACCATCCAGAACTTGTTTTTGCAACTGCGCCACCTTTTCAATCAGGACCTGGTGTTGACGCTTCTGGCCGACCAGCCCTGGATAGTTATGCTTTTGCAGAAGAATTTCTTCATTAGCAAAATGCGTTTTTGTATATTGGACCAGGCTATCAAACACTGCAGGCAAAGCTTCTTTGCTTTTGCCTACACCCATCGCATCATGAAGTTTATTGAGCAAGGCAATAATCTGCCGATGCTCCTGGTCCATTTCGTTGTTCTGAACCGAATAACTATCATTCCATGTAAATAGAGGCATTTTTTCTCCAAAATAAACAAAATAATCTAGCAATTTTTAGTATAGCCGACGGTTTGTATATTTCCATAAAAAATATGTTAATTCGGATACACGATGACAGTTCTCTGCAAAAGCAAACATCAACTTTCTTTGTACCTTACTATTGATTATATATGTACATACAAATTTTGCATGTGAAAATTTTCACGGATTCTTAACAATTTCTTTGCATCTAATTTATTACAAGTCTTTTTTGTTATCGCTACAATTAGTTTCGGAGTGAAATTAATAATTTTTACCATTTGATTCTATACGTTTCCTGACGATTAATTTCATTGCATAACCTACATCTAATGATCACTATCGTAAGTTACAAAGGAGATTTATATGTTAAGCTGGTTCAATAACTAGCGAATGAATCTTACGGTAGAGAAGAGGTCACCAATTTATGTGAAAGCATTCTACCTGTAATCGACCTGCGCAGCCGCTTCGCGCTTGAAGAGCAAAAAGACACCCGCCAAACGCGTATCATCATCGTTAGCATGGGCAGTATCAAGTTGGGAGTGATCGTGAATGGTGTTACTGAAGTTCTGCGGGTGTCGGATGAAATAATCGAACCATTACCACAGATGGTAAATAATGCGAATTTGGTCTTTTTGAAAGGGATCATGCGGTTTAAGAACCGCCTGATCATCCTGCTGGAACCTGGCAAAGTTTTCAATCTCGAAGAACAGTTATCATTTCATTCTCTGAATGCCGTTGGAAGGAAATAGGAAAAAGCATGGGAAATAATATTATCTTAAAGATGTATCATTTTTGGCTTAATTGGAAAGTTAGCGCCAAATTAGCCAGCAGTATTCTCGTTGTAACCATCCTGAGTATATTGGCTTTGTTAATAGCGAACTACATCAATAATGTCTCTCAGGAAACCTCACAAATTGGCAACCAATCAGTTGCAGTGGGGGATCAGGCTCTGATGCGAACTGTTGACCGGGTTGGCTCAGAGGTAAGGATATTAGAAACTTTAGCCAGAACTCCTTCACTTATTAAGGCTGTAGAACAGGCGAACATCGACCGGGCCAGTTGGACAGCAGAAGATATTGCTGCCAAAGACAAAGCTTGGATTGACAAAAAGCCAACAATTGACGCAACTATTCAGGCAATTGCGAATAATGAAACCAGCGCATTTCTTAAAGAGTTTATCAAAGGCAACCCTGCTGAGGTTGAAGTCTTTATCACCGATACCAAAGGTCTGAATATTGCCATGACCGATCGTACCAGTGATTTCCTACAAGGGGATGAAGGCTGGTGGAATGCAACTTATGCTCTCGGAAACGGAGCGACATACGTTGGCGCGGTGGAATACGATGAGAGCTCCAAGACCTATGCAATGAACATCGGAGTACCCATCAGAGCAGCAGATACTCAGAAAGTTATTGGGGTGCTGCGGGGAACACTCGATATTTCGATCACACTCAATTCATTAGGGAATATCAAACTTGGCGAAACAGGCAAGGTTAGCGTGGTTGATTCACAGGGAATTACGCTTTATTCACCTGATGCTGCCCTGATCATGCAGCCGGTGCAAAAACCGATTTTGGAGCTACTCCAGTCTGGAAAAAGCGGCTGGGCGCAAACCAGGGATGTGGATGGCAGCTCCATTATCCTGGGATTCAGTGAGATTGGTGGGGATCTGGGAAAAACACTTGGGTGGCGCGTGCTTATCAGCCAGAACCAATCAGAACTACAGCAATATGAGCTGCGCTATTTATTTTTAAGCCTGCTGGCAGGTCTGGTGGTCATTACAATCGGAATGTCGATTACCTTATACATTCTTAACGACAGTATTTCTGTTCCGTTAGGTATCGTAACACATTTAGCTAAATCGCTCTCGGTTGGCGATTTAGCGCGCAATATGAATGAATCTGAAAAAGACAGGGTGCGCAAGCGCAAAGATGAAATAGGTACCATAGGCAAGGCATTCGATGATTTGATCAATTACATGCAAAGTATGGGCGCTGCCGCTGCTGCAATCGCCAATAAAGATTTGACCGCATCCGTCACACCACAATCAGAAGAAGATGAACTTGGAAATGCCTTCCAAAAAATGATCAGCGGACTGCGCGAAGTTATTGGCCAGGTAAAAGAAAGCGCAGATGCGGTGACATCTTCTGCTGCGCAGTTATCCAGCGCATCGGAACAATCTGGCGAAGCAACCGGCCAGATCGCGACCACCATCCAGCAGGTGGCGCTCGGCACCGCCCAGCAAACCGCAAGCGTCACAAAGACATCTGGGGCGGTAGAACAAATGGGGGTGGTTATCGAAAGTGTGGCGCGTGGCGCGCACGAACAGGCCAGAGCCATTACTAAAGCTTCGCAGGTTGCCACACGCATCAGCACATCCATTGAGCAGGTTACCAACAATGCCCAGGCTGTCACGCGCGACTCAGCAGAAGCAGCCCGTTATTCGCGCGACGGCGCCAAAACTGTCAAGGAAACGATCACTGGCATGGAGGCGATCCGCAGGAAGGTGGGTCACTCAGCCATCAAGGTGGAAGAGATGGGTGCCCGCTCAGAAGAGATCGGCGCGATTGTTGAAACCATCGAAGATATCGCCAGCCAGACCAACCTGCTGGCTCTAAACGCGGCCATCGAAGCGGCGCGCGCCGGGGAACAGGGCAAGGGATTTGCAGTGGTGGCTGATGAAGTACGCAAACTTGCCGAACGCTCCAGCCTGGCAACCAAAGAAATCGCGAAACTGATCAAGGGCATACAGAGTACTGTAAGTGAAGCCGTTATCGCTATGAAGGAATCGGCCGCCGAAGTGGAACACGGGGTTGTTCGCGCCCATTCAGCCGGAGAAGTTCTCAATAATATTCTGGGGGCCGCCGAATCTGTCTACAAACAGGCCGATGAGGCCGGGACTGCCGCAGCGAAAGTCAGCGCAGCAGCCGCAGAATTGGTGGAAGCAGTGGATAGTGTTTCAGCGGTTATTGATGCAAATACTGCCGCCACCGAAAAGATGTCGACGAGTTCGAATGAATTGACCCAGGCTATGGAAAACATCGCCAGTGTCAGCGAGCAAAATAGTGCTTCAATTGAAGAAGTGTCTGCTTCCACTGAGGAAGTCGCTGCACAGGTAGAAGAAGTTTCCGCTTCTGCCACAACTTTGATGGAAATGGCGCAAAACCTGCAGTTGGTGGTGGCTCAATTCACTCTCCAGATGGGAACCGACAAAGGTAGTCGCGCACCTGTTCAAACTGGAGCGGGTCGTTTTAGTAAAAAGTAACCCCCAAAATATAAATATTATTCCGTTAGAGCCATCCACTTTTCGATGTAAATTGAAAGGCAGATGGCTCTTATGGTAATAATAGGAATACCAGATCAGCCTCTAAAGATATTGTTAATCCTGTCGATGTTAGTGACAGAATTAACAATATCAAGGAGGCGAGTATGATCAACGCTGCGGGGAATGATCTATCCAATTTAATGATAGCCCGACGCCTTATGGAAGTGCAAAAGGATGTTGAGGCTCGTCGAAACGGAAAACATGTGGAAGAAAAAACCGCTCTGGACTATTATAAAGAAGACCAGGCGCTGATCAGTGATGCGGCGATGAATGCCAATGAAAACGATCCACAAGCTTTGCCTCCTATTGAAAATCTCAACATAAAGCTGCCCGATTTCCGTAAAAAAGCTCAGGAAATCGTAAGCGCTGCGCAACCAGATGCACAACCCACGCAAGCCGCTGCGGTTTAAGGGCAGGTTACCATTGAGGCTAGCCAGAGGGTTGAAATTAAACTCGAACTGCGCTATAGATCGAATGCGCCCATGGAAGGGTTCACAGTTCACGATCAGAATTATGCCGAGTCTGACCGGTATCTATTCAAGTTTAAGGACGGTGTTACATTTACGATTCTCGACAAATGGGCTAATAAAAGCACGACCGTTTGGGGAGATACGCATGTGGATGTAGATGATGTGGAAGGGGCTTATAACGGAGAATTCAGCGATTTAAAAAAGAGTCAAGACACTACCACTTTTATGCTGGGGGACGGCACGCGCGTCACTTTTAAAGCAAAAGATAATGGGATCATCGAACAAGTGGATATCTATAAAGGGTCGCAGCATGTTAAGGGTTTGGGAGAAGCATCCAAAGATTTCGCTTCCGGAAACGGACTTTTCAGCACCCAGGTTTTGAATGACGGCATCCAGGCGGCAAGTTCGGCATCCACTGGGGATGTCGTTTACGCTGGCGGAGATGGCAACGATTGGTTCGATGCAAATAAAAGCCTGATTTGGGGCAAAACAACGGGGCCGGTAATTCTTCAATGCCCGCCTGCGACATTGGAATTTAGATACAAACAAACAATAACGCAATCTCTTTCAATTCAAACAATCGCAAAAGTCGCTTAGTTTTATTTATACGATCTGTTGGCGGTAAAAAACTCCAGCAAACCTGGAGTTTTTTACCGCCTATTTGATAAGACATAAGCACCCATCCTTGCAACTCACCAACGGTTTCAGACTTAAACACGCAGGCTAGAAACATGCCGCCTGTTAGCGGTATAATGGAATGTACTTGAGCCGTTGGAGAGGACATGCCGGACAAAGAAAAATTCCACGAAATTTTCGAAAAGGTAAAAAAGACTTTCGAAATCCTGCGTGAAATGCTCCCAGAGACTCCATTAGAACCAGCTGAGTATTCGGCTGACCAATCTCGCCCAGGGCAGGATAATCACAACAACCGGACGGTGGTTTCACACACCGGGTTAAGTTTGAATTTAAGAGGGGATTTAAAAACTGCTGCGGGAATTTCGAATCACAGATCGCCCCTGTTCTATCAAGCCCGTCAACGATATCTTGAAAATATCATCGCTGCATACGAATATATGCGCCTGCCGGGCTTTCGATTTGGCAACCGGCCCTTGAGCATTCCATTTGATCAGGCATTTGTACCGTTCTCGCTCTTCGATAAACGCCTGGGCAGCATACGCCCGGAACGAGACGATGGGTTTTATGGCGGAGCGGGAGCGCTAAGCATTGCAAGTGCGCTGCAGCGTTATCGCCGCCTGGCAATCACTGGCAACGCTGGGTGTGGAAAGAGCAGCCTGCTGGCAGCTTTACTGCTGGCTTATGCCCGACCAATGACGGGCGAACGGGTTGATTCAATCCCAACACAAACAAATCATATTTCTGATGTCTCAAAACAATTCAATAAGCAGCGCCTGCATACCGGCGAAGAAAATTATTTACCCATTTTAATATCGCTGCGCGAGTTGGGACAATATCTTCAACAAAAGCACCGGCGATCTGACAAAGATGGTCCAACCCGCCTGATGAATTATTTGCGCGGTTTGAGGTTTGCATCAAACGGTGCTTTGCTTGCCACTCAGGAAAATTTCTTCGAAGTTTACCTGGCGGCTGGAAAAGCAATTGTTTTGATGGATGGGCTGGATGAGGTGGAAAACCAGGATCTGCGCCAGCGCGTGGTGCAGTTGATTGAAAAATTTGTCCAGCGCTATCCTGCATGCAGGTATATAGTCACCAGCCGTCCGCTGGACAGCCAGGGTACGCCACTCCTGGGTGAACAGTTTGGCACGCTGCAAGTACGTGATTTCAGTCCGTTTGAAACCCGCAATTTTGTTCGCTCGTGGTCAATTTCTCTGGAAAATGGGCTGGCAGGCTGTGAAACCCCCGAAGTGCTCGACCTGGCTAACCAGCGCGCAGATGATTTTATAAAGGCAATGGATGGGAACCCGCACACCGCACAATTTGCCACCAACCCACTGACACTAACTTTGCTGGCGCTCATCCAGCGTTTTCGCAAAGCATGGCCTGAACGCCGGGCAGACCTATATGACAGCGTGCTGGAAATATTAACCGAAAAAATTGATAAAAACATTTCCGCAAATGAATACTACCTGACTCAGGTTGAAGAAAAACGCACGCTGGAAATGATAGCCTTCTGGCTGCACCAGCATAATACCTGTGAAATGCAGAACAGCAACCTGAAACTCATCCTTCAGCCCTGGTTTTTACAAATGCGGAATAACGATAAAACCGCAGCTGACGAGGCGATGGATGGGTTTTTAGGGTCAATTGTTACGAAAAATAACAACTTGTTCGCTGAACTTCGGCCAGACACTTTTGGCTTTAGGCAGCGCACTTTTCAGGAATTTCTCGCTGCACAGGCCCTGGCCGAAAGGGAAGACACACTGGCGGTTACTCTGCAATGCCTGCCCAGTCCCTGGTGGCGTGAAGTGATCTTGTTTGAAGCCCGCTCCCTGGGCAAACAAGCGCAATTCCGCGTAAGCGAGCTGATCCGATTCATTTTGGATGCAGACCCAAGGTTGGGACTGCAACCGCGCTACACTACTTTTTTGGCGGCCGAATGTCTTTTGGATCTGGATCCAAAACATTTGGAAGTAGGCCTGCTGGTTGATGTTAAAAACAGTCTGAAAAAGCTTGCCAGTGCACCCATCCAGGAAGACGACCGACTGGGTGTGATGAATAAAGTAACTGCGAGTAATGCCCTGATGAGTCTGCAAAGCGGGCAGCCAGTGGCACGCTACTGGAAGCTACAATACGGTGAGCCTGAATGGGTCAGGATTCCTGCAGGTGAATTCTGGATGGGGGATGCAGACGCATCGAAACAGCCTGGAAATCTCGCGGCGCATCGTGTTTCTCTTCCTGAATACCAGATTTCGCGGGTGGCGATAACCAATATACAATACGCAATGTATCTAAAAGATATTGGTGCGCAACCACCCGACCACTGGCAAAACGGACAACCTCCCAAAGGCAAGGAACACCACCCGGTAGTAAATGTAACATGGCATGAAGCGCTAGGGTATTGCACCTGGTTGGGTGAGAAAATCGGCCAGCCTGCCTGTCTGCCAAGCGAAGCTGAGTGGGAGAAAGCCGCTCGCGGCAACCATGATCAACGCGAGTATCCCTGGGGAACCTGGGCTGAACTGCATGCCAATACGAGTGAACTCGCGCTTGGAGATACAACTCCGGTAGGTTTATTTCCAAATGGCGCCAGTCCTTTTGGGCTGTTAGATATGACCGGTAACGTTCGGGAATGGACGCGCAGCCTATCTGGATATAGTTATCCTTATGATCCGATGGATAAAGCACGAGAAAATTTACTCGCAGCCGATGACCAACCTCGCGTGCTGCGCGGAGGTTCCTATTACTGTACGCGCGAATCTGCACGCTGTACCCAGCGGCAACGCTATTACCCGGATTTCGGTTTTTATAATTTCGGTTTTCGCGTGGTTATTCGCCCAACCTATTAATTGCACATCCGCAAACTATTGAATAACAATGCAGGACATCAGGTACTCAAAAAACTGTTTATTTTGCGGATTTCCTCACTGGTCGTACTCCAGGGTGGTCAGTGGAATGGTTGCATCCAAAAATACTGATCGGTGCGAGTTTTGATGTTAAAAAGTCAGGCTTCCATCAATCCCGATCGACATTAAATAATTTGAATTTTGATGCATTCGGACAATCGTTAACTTCGTGCCCCAACTCCCCACAAAACTTACAACGCACAGGCGGCAGGCGCTTTTTATTGCCAAAAAGGCGCTTAGGAATGGCGAAAGAATAACTTACCTCAAAGCAGTGTCGCCAAGGGTCTGGCGCAGTAATTCCACCGGGCTAAATAGGTATCAAAAACGATGCGCATGGTGTCTTTGAAATCATCGGCCA
>Ga0105047_10001604_pt1 | contig 40578 bp, 44 predicted proteins | sample MAT04_FD_78384 | JGI IMG/M metagenome (GOLD analysis project Ga0105047, IMG submission 78384) | Freshwater microbial communities from Lake Fryxell liftoff mats and glacier meltwater in Antarctica - MAT-04 (megahit assembly) | ecosystem: Environmental > Aquatic > Freshwater > Ice > Liftoff...
AGGCGGCGTGGCGTGCCATGCTCAATGGTTGGGGGCTGGACGCGCGTTTTGCAGAACACGGGCAGGAGGCATTCGCATTCATCGACGCCGGGTTCGTGCCCCAAGCCATTCTTTGCGACCAGCGCCTGCGCAGCGCAGAGAGCGGCTTCGAGCTGCTGGTTGCTCTGCTCACACGCTGCCCGCAGGCCAGCGGCGCGATGGTCAGTGGGGAGCTCGATGCCCCCGAACTCATGCAGGCAGAAGACCAGGGCTACGTGGTGCTGCGCAAGCCGGTGGATGTGCAAACCCTGCACACCCTGCTGCGCTCGTGGCTGACCTACGGCGAGCTGGATCACTCGAATTGAAGCAGCACCGCCCCATCCAGACCCGCCGCGTCCGCCCGGCCATGGGCCAATGCCGCGTCATGGAAGTCAAAGACGCTGTCGATCTGCGGCCAGATCTGCTTTCTGTTCACTAGTTCGGCAAGCTCGCCCATGTCGCTCGCGCGTTCTGACGCCAGCCCGGCAATGACGCGCCGTTCTGGCTGCTTCAGCCGAGGGCGGTTGGCCGACCACAGCTCGTTGACGCCCGCGTTGAGGCGAACCAGCCGCCCGCCAGGTTTGAGCACGCGCAGCATGTCTGCCACGCAATGATTGCCCACGGTGTCGAAGATCACATCGAACTGATCCGGCAACTGCGTGAAATTGCTGGCGGTGTAGTCGACCACGTTGGTAGCACCGAGTTGCCTGGCCCATGCCAATTTGCGGCCACTGCAAACTGCGGTGACGGGGGAGCCCGCGGCCACTGCCAGTTGCAGCGCCGCCGCACCGCAGGCACCCGAGGCGCCATTGACCAGCAGACGCTCACCCGACCGCAGTTGCGCGCTGCGCAGGAAATGCATGGCCGTCAGGCCACCAAACGGCAACGCGGCTGCGCCCTCGAAAGACAGCCCAGCCGGAATCGGGGCGATGGCGCCCAGGCTGTTCACCAGCTTGTATGCTGCATGGCAGCCCATGCCCCGCCCGTCCATGCCAAAAACGGCGTCACCCGCGCGCCAGGTGCGAACGTTGTTGCCAACCGCATCAATCTGCCCCGCAAATACGGCACCCAGCACCGGGTTGCGAAGTCCGCGCCAGCCCATCGCAGCACGCCCCAGCGTCTTCATGCCTTGAGGGAAATCAAGGCTTCGAATGCGCCGGTCGCCAACCGTGATGGGCGACGCCATGACCCGCACGCGAATCTCGTCCGGGCCAGGAACAGGCCTGGGCAAATCGCCCACGCTTACCACATGCGGCCCGCCATATTTCGAGCACAGCACAGCCACCATGCGGTCGCACGCACTCTCTGACGGAATCGCTACTTCCTGCACGTGGTTTGGCCTGATGGTCCTATCGATGGTCAACAACGGCCCGCCGCCTTCAGCATAGCATTGCAGGTGCCGCCGCTGGCGCCAGCACCGCTGGTACCAGCGAGCTGGCGGCTGGCCGAACACAAGGCGTCAGACAGGACACGGCCGGTCACAGAAAACGTGCCCGTCGCATAGCAGCTGTATTTCTTGCCAGCTTTAGTTGTCGCGATATATGTGGTTCTCATGCCGTCGTCCTGACGCTCGGAGATGGTGAAGTCTGCCTTGTTCATGCCCAGCGCGAATGCGGTGTTGCGCTCGATCGCGTCGCTTGTGACCGCCACGGAAGCGCAGCCTCCTAACAGGGTCAATGTAAGACCGAGTTGCACGGTGATGGAGCAAACGCTGTGGGAAATTGTCATCAGCGGTTTCGCTTGTGTGGGTTGATCGAAAGCAGCTTGAAGCGCACGCAAATCATAGATCGCACACCAGGGAAAAAGGCCAATGCCGTACCATGCTTAGGTCGGGTTGCGGGCGGTTTCGGTGAGGTATATAAGCTGGACAAGAGTGCCCAAAAGTGTGCTGACACACCCGACCCTCTCGGCAAGGCCGGTGCGCGAGCCATGCCCCTGGATTTACACGGCAGATTTGTAGCTGCTTGAGGATTCGCCGCGTTGCTGCAAACGCGCGAAACGCCTTTAGTGTGCGCAGGACAAACGCCCCGGGCGCTTGTGGACTTGCATTGCTACAAGCCCGTCACGCTTGTGGATTTTGCCCGTCGGACCGAGGCCCGGCGCCATGTCCTGACGGTTGCCACAACTTGCGTACCATTGAATCGTCCCAAATTGAGTTGACGGATCGGATTCCAAGGGGGACTCGGCAAACCGGTTTGACTGGAAAACCTGGCCGCCCTTGCTTACCATTTACTCTTCACAGGATTGCCGGCGGCTTGGATCGCCGATCGCCCCACCAAAATTCAACACTTGAAAATACAGAAGGAAGAAATGTTCGATAGAGAATGCCAGTGGATCCACCTTGAGACGTTCGAAGATTTCGACAATGGCCTGTCCGACCTGATGGAGCTTTGGTCCAGCAGCTCAGCGGCGGACACAAATGCAATCAAGGAATCAGCACTCGCCCACTTCAAGGAAGATCTGGAGGCCGCAACGCTCCAGTGGGTGGACAACAAAGCCAAGTCCAGGAAATACGCGGCCATCGGCAGTGAATTGGCGGAGTTTGAAGAGATACTGAAGGGTCGGCCGCTGGGCGCTTCCTAGACGGGAAGTCGCAACATCGACTGCTGGCGTGCGCAGGTGCCCTGGGGACGCTTGGATTCGGCGGGGTTTCTGAACTATCCTTTCCGGTGACCTGAACCAACGTTGTGCTAATAATCAGCGGCGCACATAACAAGGTGGAACTATGCGAAATGTGAAAGTGTTCTGGGCCTGTGCCCTCTTGATGAGCAGTGGGCTTCTGGCGGGGGCACCCGGCGTGCAGGCGCAAGTGTCCACGGCCAGCACCGAGCGCAAACCCGGATTGGCGGTCTGCTACATGTACAAATTGATCCGTCACGTCGACGAGATCACCGAGTGGGCAAAAACACTCAAATGCGAACCAGGCGCGCCGCTGCTGACGGCTCTGGACTTCGATGGCGGTACCAGCAAGGTTCTGACCAGCAATGCGGATGACGGTGTGATGGCGAGGATCACGGGGTTCATCCATCTCGAGAAGGCAGGCGCCTACAAATTCGCATTCGAATCCAACGACGGCGTGCGCCTCAAAATCGACGGCAAGATGATCGTCGAGGACCCCGGCGTGCACGACGACCAGTTTTCCGAACTCGCCACGATGGAGGTATCCAAGCCCGGCTGGTATCCGCTGTCCATCGACTTCTTCGAGCGCAGAATCACCTGGACGCTGCGCTTCTTGTGGAAGCAACCGGGCGTGGAGGCAGATCTTGCTCCGGTTCCGGTTGTGTTCCTGGCTCACTGACACCCTGCCCGCTCACCAGCGCCAGTGCCTGACGATGCCGGCTGGAGCGCATTAGTCGCGCCGCTCGACCACCATCCCATCGACCCCGTCTCTGTACCGCGGGTGACAAACTCACCCACTGCCTCGTGACGCTGGTAGCCATCACCATGACCGACAACCACTCCGACCCCATCCACGAGGACCGCCTGTGGAGTGACGAGCGCTGGACTGCGCGCGTGATCAAGAACGAAGACGATGACGGCTGGGCGGTTGCCATGATGCTGCACGGTGAATCAGAGCCGGCACTGGTCGGGCCCTGGACCATGGGGCGCAACAAGAAAGACCCCAAGCCGCTGGACGTCACGGCCTTCCATACGCTGGTCAAGACCGCGAACGAAATCCTGCGCCGGCATGAACAGCAGCTTCACGCCGACCTCAACCGCAATGTCACCGTGACAGTCGACAAACGCCGCATTCGCGTCGCGCTGGCCATCGTGCCCGACGACGAAGGCGCCACCGCATCACTGACTGCCGAGGATGAATTTGGCGAAGAACTGGGGCGCGTTTCCGTCTCGCCGGCGTTCAAACTCAATGTGCACAGCGCCCAGGCCTGGGTCGCGTCTGATTTCGCGCGGCCCACTTGATCGATGCGCCCTTGCAGCCCGTGATTTGCCGCCGCCCGGTTCGCCACAGACCGTACAGCCTCAGTGGCGACACACGGCAGCGTTTCAGACCCCGTAGATCTCGCCGAATTTCGCTTCCAGGTAGTCCAGCAGCGGGGCTTCTGTGGGGGCGAATCCGCACGCGCGTTCGACTACCTCTGCCGGGCGGTACAAGCCGCCATGGCGATGCACGCCGTCATGTAGCCAGTCAGTGGCCGGCTTCGCGCTGCCCTGTGCAAGGCTTTGGTCAAGGTCCGGCAGTTGCTTGCGCAGCGACTGGTGCAGACAACCGGCGTAGACGTTGCCCAGGCTGTAAGTCGGGAAGTAGCCGAACAAGCCGATCGACCAATGCACATCCTGCAGCATGCCTTGAGATGGCACATCCACCTGCATGCCAAAGTCATTGGCAAAACGCGCGTTCCAGGCCGCTTCCAGGTCGCGCACCGCCAGCGTGCCTGCGACCAGTTGCCGCTCCAGATCAAAGCGCATCATGACGTGCAGGTTGTAATGCACCTCGTCAGCTTCCGTGCGGATGAAGCCCGGCCGGACGCGGTTCACGGTGCCATAAAAGTCTTCAGGCGAGCGCACCGCAAAGTTGTCGAACCGGCTGCCCATGCGGCTCCAGAGCCAGGCCGTGAACCCGCGCGAGCGGCCCAACTGGTTCTCATAGATCCGGCTCTGGCTTTCATGAACACCCATCGACACGCCCTGGCCCGTCGGCAGGAATCGGTGCTGCGCATCGATGCCCTGCTCATAACAAGCGTGGCCCGTTTCGTGAATGGTCGAATAGATGCAGTTGAACGGGTCGGTCTCGACCACGCGTGTCGTGATGCGCACGTCGTCGCCAGAGCCGGACGAAAACGGATGTACAGCCAGGTCGAGCCGCCCGCGTTTCCAGTCAAACCCGAAGGCGTCCACCACTTCACGCACCAGCGCCAGTTGCGCAGCCTGGGGGTAGTTCCCTGTCAGCGCCTGGGGTTGGATGGCAGCGCCCAGCACGCGCTCGCGCAATGCCACCAGGCGCGGACGCATGCGATCGAACATAGCACCAATACTTGCCGCGGTGGCACCCGGTTCGAAACCATCGAGCAGCGCATCGTAGGGGTCCAAACCGAGCCCGCCTGCCGACAGGGCACTGCCCTCCTCGCGCTTGAGGCTCAGCACCCGATCCAATGTCGGCAGAAATCGCGCCACGTCGTTGTGGGATCGCGCGTCGGCCCAGACCCCTTGCGCGACCGAGGTCACGCGCGCAATTTCTGTCGCAAGCCGCACCGGGATGCAGGAACTGCGCCTGCGCGTGCGCCCGATCAGGTCCAAGACGCGCTGCTGCGCCGCATCCAGGGGTTTGGCCTGCGCCAGCCAGTCGGCGATGCGCGGGTCCGTGCGCCGGGCATGCAACAGGCCTTCTATCGCCGCCGTCTCCTCGCCGCGTTGCTCGGCCGCTCCGCGCGGCATCACAGTCTCCTGATCCCAGCCCAATCGGCCGGCAATCTGCTCCAATGCCCCGGTTTCACGCTGAAACGCCAAAAGTTCGACCAGTGCTGTCATAAGTGCTCGAGATAATGGTGCAAAGCAACGATTGGACCCCAAGCCGCAAGGCTGCGCAAACCCATCTGCATATTCCATTGAACGACGCACTCATCCTCGGGCCATTGGCCCTTCCCTATGCCCTGCTGCTCTTGTACGTGGTCATGGCGACCAGCATGGTTGTCGGCTCACGCAGCAGCCGCAACACGGGGGTCGTGGTCGAGCCCGTACTCTGGAAGACATTGATCGTCGGTCTGCTCGTGGCCCGGTTGGCTTTTGTCTGGGAGTTTCGCGCGGCCTATATGGTGTCGCCGCTGTCCATGCTCGATATCCGGGACGGCGGCTGGAACGCCACCGCAGGGTTCATAGGAGCCTGGCTGTTCGCGCTGAGCCTGTACAGGCGCCGCCCGGCATTGCGCAAGCCGATGCAGGCCGCCTTGCTCACCGGCTCTGTGGTCTGGCTGGTCGGATCCATTGTTTTGTCGTTTCGACCCGATACCGGGCCGGAGATGCCTGCGCTGGGTTTTCCGTCGCTGGCGGGCCAGACCGTGCAGCTCGCCGATTTCAAGGGCCAGCCGACCGTCGTGAACCTGTGGGCCACCTGGTGCCCACCGTGTGTGCGCGAAATGCCGGTGCTTCAGAAGGCGCAGGACGATCAACCCGGTGTCCACTTCGTGTTCTTGAATCAGGGCGAATCGGCCGACAGGGTGGGTGCATGGCTGCAGGCACGTAGCCTCGCATTGGACAATGTCCTGCTCGACCCGACCCGGACCGCTGGTGCCACCTTCAAGCAAAGCGCGCTGCCCATGACGCTGTTCTTCGATGCCAATGGGCGATGGGTCAGTACTCGCATCGGCGAACTATCGCCTGCCACATTGGCAGAAAGGCTTGCCGCAGCAAGCCAGTGAGGCTGGCCCCGCTCGGCCGCCTATTTCTTCGGCGCCTTCGTGAATCGCAGGTAAGGCAGCTTGATGTCGATCGCGCCAAACTTCTCTTTCGCCTGCGCATCGTTCAGGCTCAGCGCCACGATCACGTCCTGCCCTGGCACCCAGTTGGCAGGAGTGGCGATCGGCACACCATCGGTGGCCTGAATCGCATCTAGCGCACGTAGAATTTCCGCGAAATTGCGGCCTACCGACATCGGATAAGACATGGTCAGGCGTACCTTTTTGTCCGGTCCGATGATGAATACGGTGCGCACGGTGGCACTGTGGGCAGGCGTGCGGCCATCAGGCAGATAGGCATCGGCTGGCAACATGTCGTACAGCTTGGAGACATGCAACGAGGTGTCATCAATGATCGGAAAGTCGGCCGGTACGCCAGCAAAACTCTCGATGTCACGCTTCCATTTCTGGTGTTCCTCGACGTTGTCGACCGATACACCCATCACCTTGGTGTTGCGTTTGGCGAATTCTGGCGCCAACTGGGCAACGGCTCCGAATTCGGTCGTGCACACCGGCGTGAAATCCTTGGGGTGTGAAAACAGGATGGCATAGCTATTGCCGATCCATTCATGCAGACTGAGCCGTCCGGCGGTGGATTCCACCGTGAAGTCAGGAGCGGTATCGTTGATGCGAATAGACATGGTTTTCCTCCTTGATGGTCTTGATGGAGACGCTACTGAGCGCAGCCGTTCAGCGTGCAGCCTAACATCTCGGGGTGAAGAATCAGTTGCGCCACGGCAAAAATGATGTTATTCACCAATGCCAACCTTTGAAGGCCCACTGACAATTACGAAACTCTACTGACCGATCACACCACGTGACAGTTTCATCCCGCTTGATTCCGTTCAACTGCTCCAGTCAAATCTGGCGCATCATGTTACTTCGTGCTTTTATGCAGATGGCTGTCACCGCGTGCGCTCGTGTGGGTTCCGCTCTGGCTGTCGCTGCCTGGGTTTTGACCGCCACGCAAACTGTCCAGGCCCAGCCCAGCTTCACAGTGTCGGAGAAGCAATTGCAGCAAGAACTTGCGCAGCGCTTTCCGATGCGTTACCCAATTGCAGGGTTGCTGGACCTCGAAGTACAGACGCCGCGGCTGAGCCTTTTGCCCAGGCAGAACCGGCTGAGCGCCAAGATGTCGATTGAAGCGGCTGGCCCTGCTTTGGGTCGCACTCACTCAGGGACGTTCGACGTGGACTTTGCCCTGCGTTATGAGGCCAGTGATCACACCATTCGCGCCTACCAGTTGAAGTTTCAGAACCTGCAGATTTCGCAGTTGCCGCCTCAGGCATCCGAATTGTTGAATGTCTATGGCCCCGCCATTGCCAGGCAGGCATTGCAGGAGGTCGTGCTACACCAACTGCGCCCGCAAGATCTTGCCCTGGCCGAGAACCTTGGCATGCAGCCGGACAACATAACCGTCACAGACAAAGGATTGGTCATCGGCTTCGTGCTCAAGCCCTTGTAAGACCCATCCGAAAATTCGGGCACGCGCACCCAACCCATTCACCCCAACGCAATGTCGCCACAGCTTTGAGATGTGGATCCGCTGACAGCACGGAATTGTCATTTGCCCATCCAGCGAGCATGGCCTAAGTGATTGATCCGGAGGGAATATAATCGCCGACCTTGCGCAGTTCAGCGGCCGCCATCCGCAGTTGCGACACCACCCCAAACCAACCGCCCGCGCAATAGCCGCTGCCTTGCCGTCTGTCACGGCGCCAGGCGATGGTCTTGCGGCCACCGAAAGTCCTGCTTGAAAGACCATTACGCCGCGCTGGGCGTCAGCAGCGCTGCCACGCTTGTCGAGATCAAGAAGGCGTTTCGCCTGCAGGCGTCCTTGCACCACCCAGACCGTAATGCTGCCGAGGGCGCAGCATCACGCTTTCGCACGGTTCAGCAGGCCTATGACGTCCTGTCCGACGATACGAAACGCGCGGCATATGACAACAACCGCAAACGCAACCTGCTGGACAACCCGCTGGAAACTGCAGGCGAAATCTGGTCGGCCTATTTCAACCGTCTGATCTGAACCCACCAACCCCATGCAACTGTCACCCTTCTTTCATCAGCTGCGCTCGGCCTATTTGGCCGAAATCGAGGACATGAGCCACGACACGGACGGTGTATTCGTGCTGCAGCAACGCCTGACGCAACGGCGCGGTGAGCTGGCGTTTCTGCTGCACATGCTCGAACTCAGCCCCGAGATGGTCGCGGTGGTATTGCACAAGGGTTTTGTTTTCAACACGCCATTGGCCATGCACCAGGTACTGGGTTGCGAGCCCGAAGACTTGCCCGAATGGGACAGCCTTGGCAATGCCGTGACGGTGGCAGCCTGGGCCCAGCCCCTGGTAAGCACGATTCGCGCACAAGCCGCTGGCGACTGGTTCATGACCGTGGCGGCAGCGGCCGAGTTCATGCTCGGCATGCCCGAAGCTGCAGGCGGGGCGCCGGACGCGGACACGGAAGGCGAAAGTGACGTCGAGCATCGCGACGATCCTGACCACCTGTCGGCCGATGACGATATCGGCGCGGGCTCCGCCCAGGACCGCGAGTCGGCTGGCGCCGACTGGATGGCCGACCAGGGATTCGACCGCAAGGACTGAGCAGCATGAATCACCTTGCCCTGATCGAAAAAACCCGCAGCCTGATTGCCGCGGGCGACATCTCCGGCGCCGAATCGGCCCTGACCGAACTGGCCGATACCGACGGTGATGGCGCCCTGGTGGTGGTGCTGGAGCAGCTCGAACCCAAAGACATCCTGGCCGTGATCCGCGAGTACGACCAGTCCAGGGAATCGATCATCAACCTGCTGGTCACGCCGTCGCAGTTCGCCCGTGCCATGGTCATCGAGAAACAGTACAAGGATCTGACCCACACGCATCTGCGAGGCATGGTCAACTCGGTCCTGTTCCGCGATCAGGCCAACCCGGTCGATTTTCTGAGCGCGATTGGCGATCTGGAAGGCGGCAGCGAGGCGATGGCCAACTATTTCACCGACAAGTGGGGCCGCATCGAGGCGTTCGCCCGCACGGGTACGTTCGACACCGTCGAGGAAGACGGCGAGATACTGTCCGAGACCGCGCTGTATGCATCCGCCTACGCCAAGCCCCGTATCGAACTCGACGAGGTGGCCGACCAGGACTGGATGGAACTGGCCTGGCTGCTGCGGTATGAGTGCCCCGACCTCTTCATGGAAATGCTGATGGTGATGCGCGCCAAGGCCAGAGCATTCGACCTGGGTCTGGATGCGGAGGAAGAACTGCTGGAGGACGACGGCAAGGTCGAGACCGGCGATACCGATCGTGGTGGCAGCACACCGGCCGCACGCGACGACGACGAAGAATCTGCCATCTGAGCACGACACGGCACTTGTTTCCCGCCCACTAACGTTTCCACCCACCATGCAGAGCCAGCCACAAGCCGCGTCGCAGTCCGTCGCCATGTTCGACCATCGGCCCTTTTTCGAGAAGGCGCTGCGGCATGGCATTCAACACGGGATCATCGCTGCCGAGCGGCTGGATGGCATGCTCCAGGAGGCGCCCAAGGGCATGGTGCAGATTGCGCGCTACTTCGGCACCGAGTTCCTGCGCCCGGATCTGGAACTGGCCAAAGACCGCATGGTCAATCTGATCAGCCTGTACCTGGAAGACTCGAACGACGGCGACCTGGACCGAGCCGCACAAGCCTTGCGCGAACATTCGCTGCTGTCGCGATCCAAGGGTGGCTCGGACATGCTCAAGACCTTGATCGCGATGCCGCAAAGCAGCCACTTCGGCATGCAGGACGGCGCAGGTTTTCGCGACGAACATATCCCGCTGCTGGCCAAGTGGTCGCTGCGCAGTCTGGCGGACTACCGCGCCGAGAAGGCGCGACGCGACCAGACCGCCATGCTGATCGGCGCGGCCACCTGGTTGGCCGGCCATTTCGGAATTGACGAAGAAGAACTCGCGCTGGCCGGTGTCGACGCCGAATCCATCATCCGCACGGCCTTGCTGGCGCAACTGGGCCGCCATCGCACCCTGCCGGACTGGCCCACACTGGAAAAGTGGCTCGCCGCGTTGCGCAAGAAGTTCACGCCTTCATCCATCGCCGAAGGCAAGGCGGGCACCATCGCGCCACCCAAAGACCTGCCAACCGAGTGGATGCCAGTCGTGCAGGCTACACGTGTATCGCTGCTCGCTGACCTGCCCCGACTGCTGGATCCAGCCATCCCTGTGCGTCGGCTGCTCACCCAGACCCCGGCCTTTGTCGGGCGCTACTTCTGGCGCGAAGACGCGTTGGCCGAGGTCGAGCACTTCGAGCGCCAGAACTCAGCCGTATGGGACAAGGCCACCGGCGGCCACGATGACGAGAGTTCACTGCTGACGCTGCTTCTGTGCATAGCCGCTGGCAACAGCCACACGACCTTGCTCACCAATGCCACGGCGAACAGTCTGATTCGCAAGAGCCGCCGCTCAGGCATCGACCGCGAACTGCCGCGCCAGTTCATACGCGATCATGCGCCTCACGCATTGCAGGAAGACTATCTCCAGTTGTGGAACGATTTCGCCGACGAAGCCGAACCGACGCTGCGAAGCGACCTGCCGCAGGCCGCCCAGGACGCGCTTGCGCTGCTTCGCCGCGAATGCAACCTGGCGGCCTGACAGTTCGATAACTGGCAAAGCGCTGATACAAGCCGAGACAACTTCCGTCCTCGTCCCGTTTTAACATGATTCCCAATCGGGGGGCCCTATGAACAAGACTGTAATGTTTCTGCTGCTGGTGTTTGCGTCATGGACAAGCGCGCTGGCCGATGTTTACAAATGCAAAGGGACGAATGGCAAGACCGTCTATGCCGACGAACCTTGCGGACAGCGCGCCACACGGTTGTCCAACCTGGACACCAATACCTTGCCCGCCATCCAGGTGGCAAAACAACAGGAGTTGCCCCCGGCAGCGCTCCGTAGCGCACAGGGCATGGCAGACGGGCAAATCGCTGCCGCCCCACGCCCGTTCGTGGCCAATGCCACCGAATGCGAACGCGCCCGGCGCAACGCCGATACCACGGCCAGCAGCATTACCGCCGATCCCAAACGGGTCGAACTCGCACAGATGGATGTGAACATTACCTGTTATGGAAGCGCCAGGGCAGGCGAGATCGAACAGGCCCGCGCGGGTGCGACCCGGGTCATCATCCACAACACGCGGCCAGTCCTTCACGCGCCGCGCTTCATCACCCATTGCCTGGGCACCCACTGCTACGACGACCTGGGCGAGCGCCATCCTCGGCTACGGCACTGACCTCGCCGTACTGTGTCCACGGCAGCAAGGTTGGGCAAACGGATAATGCGCTGCATGAGAATCAACCTCGTCACCCCATTCGCCGAAAAAGAAGCCGTCAAGTCCTTGGGCGCCCGCTGGGACCCGGCCAAAAAGCTCTGGTACATCAACGATGTGGCGGATCTGACCCCGTTCCAGCGCTGGATTCCCGATCTGAAGGCGGCTATGGATGGCGGCGGGGCCGGCACACCCTCGGTCGTGCGCAAAGCGCCACCGCCCGGCCCGCGCAAGCAGCCCGCACTGGATGTACCACATTGCGGTTGCCCGGTACTGCCCTGGGAATCCTGCGCCCATTCACCAGACCGGCGCTGATCCGCGCCGCGGAGCTGGCTGTCTGACCATTCGGTTGTCGCAGAGCGCGTGGCGAGACAGCCACGCCTGCTGATGGCGGCTCCAATTTTTCTTGGGACCTCAGAAATACCTGTTGATTTTCACAGTAGTCTGCATATACTGTACGAATTGACAGTCACTGTACTTCTGGAGAAAAAAATGGACCCTATCGAATGGATCGCCCGCTGCTCTGCTCGACTGCACGCCCAATGGCCGAGGCTGGCGCGTGAACAACGCGACGAAGTCGCCCGCGACCTTTGGTCAGACCGACGTTGGCAACAAAGCGAGCCCGAGACCGCGGTGGTCGAATGGCTGCGCCAGGGCATCCCGTCACCAGTGGGCGGGAGCGCCGCATGAAACACAGCTACTACCCACCCGTGCCCAACGGCCGACTGTGGCGGCTTGCCGACACCTTGCCGGGGCGCAAGCTGCTCGTCGCCCTGTGGGCCTGGATGTAAGCTGACGGCAAATGGCCACAGGCCGTTTGCTTTCTTGACAAAGCGGCGAGCGACACACGCAAGCCCTGATGGACGCCGTCAGTACACCAGCGCAGTCGACTTGCCCCAGAACACCCGATACGCAAACACGGTGTAGGCAAGAATCACCGGCAAGACGAGCGCCACCCCGTAGAAGATCACCATCAGCGCCTCGGGCGCGCTGGCCGATTGCCAGATCGTGATCTCGTCGATCACCAGCCACGGGAACAGGCTGTAGGCCAACCCGTAGAACGCCAGCAACATGATGCCGATGGTGCCGGCAAACGGCACAGCAATGCCGTACTGGTTGTTCTGCGCCAGTCGCGTCGGCAGCCGGTGCAGGCTGCGCGCGATCAACACGAACAGCACCAGTGTCATCAACGGAATAGGCAACAAGGTCACCATGTTCGGAAAGCTGAACCACTTGTCAAAGATGCGCGAACTGACCCAGGGCGTGACCACCGAAATCGCAGCAATACCGAGCGCCGTCAGCCACAGGCTGCCCCAGGCCCAGCGCACGGCCTTGCGTTGCAACTCGCCTTCGGTCTTCATGATCAGCCAGCCTGCACCCAGCAGACAATAGGCGGCGACCAGACACAAGCCGATCATCGCGCTGAACAAATGGCTCCATAGATCGTTCTGAAAACCGGTGACCAGGGCGCCAAGCATGAAGCCCTGCGACCAGCCGGTCAGCACAGACCCGGTGTAAAACGCCCGGTCCCACCAGTGTTTATGGCGGGCTTGCGCCTTGACCCTGAAATCGAATGCCACACCACGCAGGATCAAGGCCATCAGCATCAAGGCGACCGGCAGGTACAAATGTCCCATGATCACGCCATTGGCCTGTGGAAACGCCACAAGCAACACCCCGACCCCCAGCACCAGCCAGGTCTCGTTCGCGTCCCAGAACGGGCCGATGCTGGCGATCATCGTATCCTTTTGTACACCGTCATCTGCGCCACGCAACAACACGCCCACGCCCAGGTCGTAACCGTCAAGCACCACATAAACCAGCATCGAAAAGCCCATCACGGCGGCAAACGCCAGCGGCAACCAGCCTGCAGGCTGCGTCAGATCCGGTATCAGGTCGATCATTTCGTTTCTCCAACAAGGGCAAACCCGGTCGGAACTGCCATCGATTTTTCCAGCGGCTTTGATGGGTCGCGGGCCTGGCGCGCCAGATAGAAAACCACCCGCACATAGGCCACCAGCAGCGCCAGGTACAACACCAGATACAGGCCCAGCGTCAGCGCGATATGGGCGGCAGGCACCGTCGATGCGGCCTGTGCGGTGGTCAACACGCCGGACACCAGCCATGGCTGGCGGCCGATTTCTGTCACATACCAGCCCGCAACCAGTGCCACCCAGCCGGCAAACGTCATCGCCACCAGCACCCGGGCCAGCCAGGGCCGGATCTCGTCGTCACGGCGCAGTCGCCAGGCGCCAAACCAGCTCACGGCCAGCATCAGCAGACCGACACCGACCATGATGCGAAAGGCCCAGAACACCGGGGCCACCGGCGGATGCAGGTTGCCAAAATCCTTGATACCCTGGACCTCGCCATTCCAGTCATGGGTCAGGTACAGCGACGCGAGTTTCGGAATTGCGATTTCGTACCGGTTCGATTGCGTAGCCTGATCCGGCAGCGCGAACAGAATAGCCGGCGCCCCTTTTTGCGTCTCCCAGATCCCCTCCATCGCCGCCAACTTGGCCGGCTGGTGCTCCAGCGTGTTCAGGCCATGCAGATCACCCACGACGATCTGCAGCGGAATCAGCAGCGCGGCCGCGTAAACGCCCACCTTCATGGTTACGCGCACGTCGGCACCCCGGTCGGCCCGCAGCCAGCGGTAGGCGCTGATGCCGGCCAGCAGGAACGACACCGTGAGGCCGGATGCGATCAACATGTGGCTCAGGCGGTAAGGGAACGACGGATTGAAGATCACCTGCATCCAGCTTGTGACATGGGCCTGGCCGTCGATCATCTCGAAACCGGCCGGTGTATGCATCCACGAGTTCAGCGCCAGAATCCAGAAGGCGGACATCGTTGTGCCGATTGCCACCAGCCAGGTCGCCAGCGTGTGCACCCTTTCGCTGACTCGCCCGCGCCCGAACAACATGATGCCCAGCATCGTTGCCTCCAGGAAAAATGCGGTCAGCACCTCATAGGCCAGCAAGGGCCCCGCTACATTGCCCACGGTGTTCATGAAGCCCGGCCAGTTGGTGCCGAACTGGAAACTCATCGTGACGCCACTGACCACTCCCAGCGCGAAGGTCAACGCAAACACCTTGACCCAGAATTGGTAGGCGTCCATCCAGTGGGACCGACCGGTTGCAACGAATCGCTTCTTGAAGAACAGCAGGGCCCAGCCTAGCGAGATGCTGATGGTCGGGAAGAGGATATGAAACGTGATGTTGGCCGCAAATTGCAAACGCGCCAGCAGGAACGGGTCCAGGCTGCTCATGATGCCTTGCCTCCAGAGCCCGGGTCGCCTTGTCCATCATCAGACAAGGCACCAGGCGCCGGCCTGTCCGGGTCACCGACAGGCCCGGGTTTGGCCACTGGAGAGAAAACCTGTTTCACGCGGTCTTTCATTTCCAGCAACTTTTGCACCTTGGCACCCATCTTCATCAGGCTGGCCAGGGTTTCGGAATCCATCTTCTGCACATCGTCAAGCCAGTCGGTCATCAACTCGATGAAGGAATGCATCTGGCGCATGCGCTGCTGCGCATGGATGTCTGCGGCTCCGCTGGGCTGCTCCATCAGCGCGTCGCGCAGCATCGACAGGGTCGGGTCGATCTCCCGCTTGCGCCGTTCCGCTGCCAGCGTGCGGAAGATCGTCCATACATCCTCCGGCGCCTGGAAGTATTCGCGCCGGTCGTTGGGTTGGTGAATCAGGCGCACCAGTCCCCATGACTGCAATTCCTTGAGCCCCATGCTGACATTGGACCGCGAAAATCCTAGTGCCTCGCCTAACTCGTCCGCATTCATCGGTTGGGAGGACACGTACAGCACAGCGTAAATCTGGCCGACTGTGCGGTTGATTCCCCAACGGCTGCCCATTTCGCCGAAATGCAGCACAAACTTCTGCGTCAATGGTGGAAGGTTCATATTTCGCTTCTTTCTGAATTTCCAGTATTTTCTGAAAATTCAGAATTCAGCATAAAACCCAGTGCCAGTTGTTGACACCCATCAATGGTTATTGAGTTTTTCCGGAACGGGCCCGGATCCCGAATCTGGTCAGACGCTGTTTCCGCAATGCGGGCCCACACCGACCCGGTCGGTGGCGAAACGCCTGTGCAGCAAGACGATCAGGAGATGCCGAAGTGGCAGTCCAGAGCGACGGGGGCCGTTGGGTTGAAATCGAAGCGCCGCGACTCCAGCGCCTGGATCAGATCATCAATATGTGCGAGAAAGGCTTCACGACTGTCATGCGGACTGCCGGTGATCACCCTGGACGAATGGTCCTCCAGCTCGACCTCGCCTGCGGTACGCGCCCAGCGCCGCACTTCGCAATAGGCAATGAACGCCAAGCGTCCCAGATCTCCGTGTTTACGGCTGTGACGCAAATCTGCGAGCAGATCGTCCAGGCCCAGCTGCAAATTCAGTGCGGTATTCATGTTGCACTGCAGCATGATGACAAAAACTGACTCGAAGCTTACTGAAACGATGCGCACGCCTGCGCAGGCAAGGAGGTCGAACCGGCGAAACCGCCGCAAACCCTTGATTTACCGCACCTTGCGCAGGTGCGACACAAAATAGAGTCGTCCATCTGAAATGTGGCTATTTTGCCAACGGTTAGCATCGGTGGTCGACCATTCACAACAGGCCCGACATACCACCAGCATGCCGGAGGTTTTCTTGACCGACTACGATTTCTCATCGTTTCTCGAATCGCCGCTGAGCCTGGCGGCATGTGGCGTGATCCTCGTCGCGGCGCTGCTCGCCTCGCGCATGCTGCTTCGGCAGTGGAATCGTCACCGGGTTTCCTCCGGCACCCGCGGCGTGGAGGCCGCCGCACTGGGACTTGCCAGCGTGACTGCAGTGCTGCTGGTGGTTTTCGCCAATGCGCACTTCGACAAGCAGGATCGCGATCTGCACATGTTGGCCGAACTGGAGCAAAAGAACACGCTGGCCTCCGAGTTGCGCATCAAAATCACCGCCGAAGTCGACCGCGTTCGAGCCATGCTGGCCGATCGCACGGTGCGGCGCATCGAGCAGCAGCAACTCACTCAGGCGCGTGACGAATTGGCGAGGTTCCAGTCACTTAACGATCCGCGGATCACGCAAATGCTCGCCTTGATCGACTCCGAACTGGAGGTCCGCAATCTGGTCGCCAAGACCTTGAGCGAAACCGCGCCCGACCGCCTGTTCGCCATCTACACCCGTTTGACCCAATTGGTGCCAGATCATGCGCAGTACAAGGAGAGCGCAGATCGCTACGCCGTGGCCATGAAGTTCGAGTCGGCGGTCAGCGGGGTCGCCCCCGCCAAGTCCGACTGACGGCCAAGCCGTGATTCGCGCCAGCCCCGCCAGGGTGTGACCAAGTCAACGCCTGGCGCAGGCGAAGCTGACGATGCGGTTGAGTGTCGAACGCGGATCGACAGCGTTCCAGCTCATCGGCCCGTGAAGGGAGTCAATGAACTGCCCCGCGCCCATCGCTTTGGGATGGTCTGACGAATACAGCAGGCGGATCCTGCGCTGTTGGCAGTCAACCTCCATCTGATCCTTGGAGGACTGATAGGCACCGTGCTTGCCATACCGCACCGCGAGATGGTCACGCAAGACCCACACGGTGATGTTGGAACCGAACTTCTTCGACTGTTCCGAAGCCAGGTAAAAGTCGTCATGTTCGGTGCTGAACACCTTGAGCCAGTCAGCCGACGCCGGGCCCGAACACATCACCAGCAACAAAATAAACTTGCCCAGGTCGCGCATCCACCCGTCCATGCTGATCCCGCTCACTTTTTTTGCATTGCCACACGACAGCCGTATGGCTCCGCCTCGATTGGACACTATGCGTGCCCTGTGCGATTTGATTCAGCACAGATGCGCATCAAACGACTTGCCGCGGCAAAAATCCGCAATCACCTCGCCGGCGCATTTGCCGTCGATCAGGCGCGCTCGTCGAGCAGGACTCCGGCCATTTTGTCGCTGGCCTTGAACACCGCCAGATTGGCGAGAAACGCGTTCTTGGCCGCGAGTTGGGTGACCAGGTCCCTGGTCAGGTCCGCGCCCGCCGTGTCGGCACGGCGGATGGCGGTCGACACACCGCCGCCGGACTGGGGCGTCTGCCGGACTTCCTGGCGGCGAAATTCATCGGTCGCAAGGTTGGCCACGTTGTGCGCAGACGCACGCAACTGGGTCTGGGCTGCCTGCATGCCGGACAGCGCGATCGATGCGGTGGATTTCAAGCCGGTCCTTTTGAAGTCGACGGGTTGACGGATACTATCGCGCAAGCACCCACAGGGCCCGGTTGGCGGCTTATCAAATCGTGCATCGGCAAAATAGTTCCTGATTCCGGGGATGCTTGCCGGTATTTTTGCAGCCAGTCTCCACTTCAAGTTCGCATGGAGCCATGACGGATATCAAAACCGCATTCGCCTGCACCGGTACTGAACGCGTGCTGCGCTGGCTGTTCGCCGCCACCGCCGTGATCGTGATGGTGTTGTCCCTGGCGCCACTGGAGCCCGACGCGCCTTCTCTGGGCTGGGACAAGGCCAATCACATGGCCGCATTCACCTTGCTGGCGCTGCTCGGCTGCCGCGCCTACCCCTCGCACACCGTTTTTGTGCTGGCGGGTCTGCTCGTTTACGGCGGGCTGATCGAGATCTTGCAATCTTTCACAGGCTACCGAAGGGCCGAATGGGCCGATCTGCTGGCCGATGCGCTGGGCTTGCCGCTGGGCTGGGTGGTGGCTCGGCTCAACGGAAGAGTACGTGGCCGTCGCTGATTGCGCGCAGGCACCAGCGTCGCGCCCCTCGCAAAGCGGGGCCGGCAAGTTATGCGCAGCGGCTAATGGCATGGTGCTGGCCGCTGCCCTGGGATGCACTTGGCCGGTACACGGGCAGGATGCGGCGCCCTCAGCTCCCTCGGTTCCCGCCTCGGAGGCACAGGCTCCGCCGGATGTAACCGACCTCCGAACTTTGTTGGCCCTGGCACAACAAGGGAACCCGGTCGCGCAGTTCAATCTCGGCGTCAAGTACGATTTCGGCCAGGGCGTGGACAAAGATCAAACGCATGCTGTGCGCTGGTACCGGCTGGCGGCGGCGCAGGGGCATGGCGGGGCACAGTTCAACCTGGGCGGCATGTACTTCGAAGGGTTGGGTGTGCAACGCGACCTGGTCAGGGCCACCATGTGGTTCACGCTCAGCGCCGAGGCCGGCGTGGGCGGGGCCGCCAAGAACCGCGCCATCCTGGCGCGTGCGCTGAGCGAGGAGCAGCAGGCGCAGGCCCGTATCCTGGCGCTGCAGTGCCGGCAGCGGGAGTTCAAGGACTGCGACCCTTGATCCTCGCAGCAAACGGCCCCTGTGCGCCGTTGATGACTCGCACCGGCCCGGTGCGCACAATGTGATGTCCAATAGTGCCATGGACCGAACCGAACACATTGACAAGCGCCTGAACGATCTGGAGATCAAGGCCAGCTTCACCGAAGACCTGCTGGACGAGATCAACCAGACCTTGTACCGGCAACAGCAGCAGATCGATCACCTCACGCGGGAACTTCTGACACTGCGCGCGCAGTCCGCCGACACCGGCCGCCGAAACGCCCGCAGCCTGCCCGACGAATTACCGCCCCACTATTGACCGGGCGGCTGCCAACCGCCCGCACCAGGCACAACCACCATGAGCGACACAACGACCCCGATCCAGATGTTCGACGCGGGCCAGGTGCATGCGGCCCTGCCCTGGCAGGCGCTGGTGCAGCAACTGTCCGACGCATTCGCGCAAGGGGCACACGTACCTGTGCGCCACGTCCACGCGCTAGGCGGACCGGACGCCTTGCTGCTGATGCCCGCCTGGTCCGACGCGGCGTTGGGGGTGAAGCTCGTCACGGTGATGCCGGGTAACGCTGCGCGCGCACTGGCTACGGTGCAGGCGAGTTATCTGCTGTTCGAGCGCAGCTCCGGCCGCATGCTGGCCATGCTCGATGGCGAGGCGTTGACGCTGCGCCGGACTGCCGCTGCCTCGGCCCTTGCCGCGCGCCATCTCGCGCGCAGCGATGCCCACCGCCTTTTGATCGTGGGCGCGGGCCAACTGGCCGAATGGATGGCGCGCGCGCACCATGCGCTGCGCCCGGCAATGACCGAGGTCGCCATCTGGGGGCGCAATTCGAAGGCCGGCGCGGCATTGGCCCGCAAACTAGCCGACGCAGGGCTGCCGGCCCGTGTCTGCGACGACCTGCAAGACGGTGTGCAGGCCGCCGACATCGTGTGCTGCGCAACCACGTCGACCGTCCCGATCGTGCGCGGCGCCTGGCTGCAGAGCGGAACCCATCTGGACCTGGTGGGCGCCTTCAAACCGGACATGCGCGAAACCGACGACGCGGCGGTGGCCTGCGCGCGTGTGTTTGTCGACACCTTTGCGGGCGCCTTGACCGAGGCCGGCGATCTGGTGCAGCCCATGCAGCGTGGCGTCATCCTGCGTGAACATGTGCTGGGCGAACTGGCACAACTGGTGCGAGATGAAGTCACCGGTCGCCTGTCCGATCAGGACATCACCTTGTTCAAGTCGGTCGGCACGGCATTGGAAGACCTGGCTGCGGCGCAAATGGTGCTGGCCTCGCGTCAGTGACCGCACGCAACCATCGCGCAATTGCGTGACTGAGTCATTGCGTCCGTATACTTTCACGGCATGTGCAGCCATTACCAGGCCATCCAGGAGCGTGAGCGATTCTTCCGGCTTTTCGGGGTGTATCCGCCGGATCCGCAAGGCAAATACGACATGTGGCCGGGTTACACCGGCGTGATGGTTCGCCGGCCACAGGAACGCGACAGTGGCGACGATGCGGTGGGTGCGATGGAATCCGTGGCCGGGCTGTTCGGCCTGCTGCCGCACTGGGCGAAGGACACCAAACTGGCGCGCAACACCTTCAACGCCCGCAGCGAAACCGTCCATGAAAAGCCCAGCTTTCGCGACGCCTGGCGCCGCGCACAACACTGCATCATTGCGGCCGACGCGGTCTTTGAGCCGGATTGGCGTTCGGGCAAGGCAGTAGCCACACGCATCCGCCGCGCCGATGGCGAACCGATGGGTATCGCCGGACTCTGGTCATGGTGGCGTTCGCCCGAAGGGGACACCGTATGGAGTTTCACCATGCTGACGATCAACGCCGATTCCCACGCGCTGATGCGCAACATGCACCGTCCTGGCGAAGAAAAGCGCATGGTCGTGATCCTGTCCGAAGCTGCCCAGCAGGACTGGCTGGATGCACCGGCGCACCAGTCCATGCAATTGCTGCAACCCTTTCCTGCGGACCGCCTGCTGGCGGAACATTGATCGGCCTTGAGCAGCCGCCGAATTGCCCCTGGGCAGGCGTGTTCGGCCAAGGAGTCGGCCATAATGCCGACATGAAACCCGCAACCGACTTGCAACCGACGCCGGAACCCGCAAAGCCGACAACTTTCGATCCGGTCAGCACCCAGACCTTCCAGGCCCGCATGCCTGCGGCGCCGGTGTGGTTTTCATCGATGGTGGCCGGAAACAGCCGTGAGAAGAGCCGATTGCGGGTGGAGATGGCGCAGATCCGGGGAGCGGTACCGCTGCTGATGAAACAGCGCAATGGCGGAACCTGGACACCAGAGGAGCGCATGCAATTGCGTCTGATGCTGCGCTCGATGTCCTCTGTGAGCCCCTACCTGCTGATCTGGGCGGTCCCCGGATCAATGCTGATACTGCCATTCCTGGCCTGGCACCTGGACACCCGCCGCAAGCGCCGCTCGCTCGGCAAGTCTGGCAGCTGAGGCAGTTGCGTCATGGCCGATTCATCGAAATTGCTTTACAGTTGAATTATTCTTTTCTAAAGCTCGGGTAATCCTCTATTGCCGCTGAAAGGCGCATGGTTACCATGAAAAGTCCACGTCGGCCCCCGAAGGCCGCCCGTCACCACTTTCCAAGGAGATTCGCATGACCTCACGTCGTTTGGTACTCACGCGCAGCGCCGCACTGATCGCAGCCGCATCCTCAGGTCTGTTGCTGCCCGGGTTGTCTTCGGCCCAGGGCAACAAGATCCGGGTCGGACTGATGCTGCCGTATACCGGCACCTTTGCGCAGCTCGGGGTGGCGATCGAGAACGGCTTTCGCCTGGCGATCGACGAACAAGGTGGCAAGCTGGGCGGACGCGACATCGAATATTTCAAGGTCGACGACGAGTCCGATCCGCCCAAGGGTGTCGAGAACGCCAACAAGCTGGTACTGCGCGACAAGGTCGATGTGCTGGTCGGCACGGTGCACTCCGGCGTACAGATGGGTATCCAGAAGGTAGCTCGCGATACCGGCGTGCTGAGCATCATTCCCAATGCCGGCGTGCTCGCTGCCACCGGCGCGCTGTGTGCACCCAATGTGTTTCGCGCTTCGTTCAGCAATTCGCAGCCCACGCGCGCGCTCGGTGCGCCAATGGTGGCCAGGGGCCACAAGAAGGCGGTCTGGATCACCTGGAAATACGCGGCCGGAGACGAAGCCTTCTTGGGCTTCAAGGAAGGCTTCCTGAAGGCCGGCGGCACCATCGTCAAGGAAATCTCTGTTCCGTTCCCGAACGTCGAGTTCCAGGCCCAGCTGACCGAGATCGCGGCGCTGAACCCGGATGCGGTGGCCTGCTTCTTTGCCGGTGGCGGCGCAGTCAAGTTCATGAAGGACTACGCCGCAGCCGGCCTCAAGGGAAAGATTCCGCTGTATGGCTCGGGCTTCCTGACCGAGGGCGTCATCGAAGCCGCCGGTGCCGCCGCCGATGGCGTCATCACGACAATGCATTACGCCGACGGGCTGGACAATCCGCGCAACAAGGCGTTCCGGCTGGCCTACGCCAAGAACTTCAAGCTCCAGCCAGACGTTTACGCCGTGCAGGGCTACGACTCCGGCCAGTTGCTGATCGCCGGGGCCAACGCCGTCAAAGGCGACCTGTCGAACAAGAAGGCCTTGTATGCGGCCATGGAAAACGCCAACATCGACAGCCCGCGTGGCAAGTGGAAGATGAGCCGGCAGCACAACCCGATCCAGGACATCTACCTGCGTCAGGTGGTCAACGGCGAGAACAAGGTGCTGAGCGTTGCAGCCAAGCAACTCGACGACTCCGGCGTCGGATGCAAAATGGGCTGATGCGCCTTCCAGGCGTCAACACGGGAGGGTCGACCTCCCGTTTTTTTTGCTGTCCTGACCGATGGATTTCCCGACCTTCCTGATCCAGCTGCTCAACAGCGTGCAGTACGGCCTGTTGCTGTTCATGCTGGCTGCCGGCCTGACGCTGATCTTCGGCATCATGGGCGTGGTGAATCTGGCGCACGGCAGCTTTTACATGCTCGGTGCCTATCTTGCTTACGCCATCGCCGGGCTGTCCGGAAGCCTGACGGTGGCGATCCTGGGCGGCACGGCGCTGGCCGTGCTCTTTGGCCTGGTGCTTGAACGCCTGCTGTTCCGATTTTTCTATCAGCGCGATCACCTGGACCAGGTGCTGCTGACCTTTGGACTGATCTACATCTTCGAAGAGATGCGCTCGCTCTTGTGGGGTGACGACGTGCATGGCGTCAAGATTCCCGAACTGTTGCGCTTTTCCATTCCGTTGACCGAGAACCTGTCGTACCCGGTCTACCGGCTTTTCATCGCCGGCTTGTGCATTGCGCTGGCCATTGGCCTGTACCTGCTGATCAACAACACGCGGCTGGGCATGAAGATTCGCGCCGGTGCGTTCAACCGCGACATGGCCGAAGCACTGGGCGTCAACATCCGGCGCATCCATGCCGTGGTGTTTGCGCTGGGCGTCGGGCTCGCTGCATTTGCCGGAATCATTGCCGCACCCATCTCCAGTGTCTATCCGAACATGGGCTCGCAGGTGTTGATCATGTGTTTTGTGGTTGTCGTGATCGGCGGCATCGGCTCGGTTCGCGGCGCACTCATCTCGGCGCTGCTGGTGGGCCTGGTCGATACCTTCGGCAAGGTGCTGCTACCCCAGATCTCGGGCATGCTGGTCTACATGCTGATGGCGGCCGTGTTGTTGTGGAAACCCGAAGGGCTGTTCAAATCATGAGCGCGCCGCGATCCAACCTCGAAGTCCTGCCGCGCGGCGTGCAAATGGTGTTGTGGCTGGGTCTGCTGGCCTTGCTGGTTTTCCCATTTGTCGGCACCGAGTTCTATACCCAGATGGTCACGCGCATGATGATCATGGCAATTTTTGCCATGAGCCTGGACCTGCTCCAAGGCGTGACCGGACTGGTCTCGCTGGGCCATGCGGCCTATTTCGGTCTGGCCGGTTACGCGCTGGCGTTTCTGACGCCACAGACCGAAACCATCAGCCTGTGGTGGAGTCTGCCGCTGTCGGTACTGGCCTCCGGCGCCGCGGCGCTGGTGATCGGCTTTTTTGTCGTGCGTACTCACGGCATCTACTTCATCATGGTCACGATGGCATTCGCCCAGATGGTGTATTTCGTGTTTTTTGACAACCGTGCGCTGGGCGGCTCGGACGGCCTGTACATCTACTTCAAGCCAACGGCGCAAATCGGCGGCTTCACGCTGTTCGACCTCGACAGCCGGGTCACCATGTACTACTTCACACTGGCGCTGGTGATGCTGGTCTACGTGTTCCTGCGCCGCCTGCTTTGGAGTCCGTTCGGACGCGCGCTGGCCGGCATTCGCGTCAACGAACACCGCATGCGCGCCATGGGTTTCGGCACCTTCGGCTACAAACTCAGCGCCTTCACGCTGGCCGGGGCGCTGGCCGGCCTGGGCGGCTTTCTGTGGGGTGTGCAGACCGAGTACATCAACCCGGAGCTGATGGGTTTTCACATGAGTGCACACGCCATCATGATGGTGATCCTGGGCGGCATGGGCAACTTTGCCGGCGCCATCGTGGGTGCGTTCACGTTCGAATATGTGCTGCACGTGTTCAAGGACCTGCCCTACGTTGGCGAGGTGCACCTGGGCAAGCACTGGCAGCTGTGGATGGGTAGCTTCATCGTGCTGGTGGTGGCCTTTGCACCCCGCGGCGTGCTGGGCATCGTGCAGATGCTGACCGCGGGACGGGCCAAGGAAGCCAAGTCCGATGTCTGAAATACTGCTCAGTGCAACGAACCTGACCAAGCGTTTCGGCGGCCTGGCGGCGGTCGACAACGTGTCGATCGCACTTCAGCGCGACCACATCCATGCGGTCATCGGCCCCAATGGCGCGGGCAAATCGACGCTGGCCAATCTGCTCTCGGGCGACCTGCCGGCCACCTCGGGCCGCGTTGTCATCGGTGCCCAGGACGTGACCGGCTGGACCCCGGAGAAGATCTCGCGCCAGGGACTGGGACGCAGCTACCAGAAGACCAACATCTTCCTGCCGTTCAGTGTCTGGGACAACGTGTTCCTGGCGGCCCAGTCACGCGACCCGCAACAACCCTGGAATCCGCTGCGCTGGCTGCGAAAGGCTTCCAGTTCCGCTGGTGCGAAGCGGCGCTGCAGCGCGGCGATTGAACTGGCCGGCCTGCAGAACCGGCGCGACGCCGTCGCCGCCACCATCAGCCACGGTGAACAGCGCCAGCTCGAGATCGCGATGACGCTGGCCACCGAGCCACGTGTCCTGCTGCTGGACGAGCCGCTGGCCGGCATGGGCACCAGCGAAGCGGAAAACATGGTCGCCCTGTTGCTGCGCATCAAGCCGGACCACGCCATCTTGCTGGTCGAACACGACATGGACGCGGTGTTCACGCTGGCCGACGCACTGACGGTGATGGTCAACGGCCAGGTCATTGCCACCGGCACGCCGGCGCAGATCCGGGCCGACGCGAATGTGCAGGCAGCGTATCTGGGCGAGGAGCACTGAGCCATGCCCGATGCATTGATACAAGCCCAGGGCCTGAACAGCTATTACGGTGCCAGCCACATCCTGCGCGACATCGATTTCACCGTGGCCAGTGGTGAAACCATTGGCTTGATGGGAAGAAACGGCATGGGCAAAAGCACCTTGCTCAAGAGCATCATGGGCCTGGTCAAACCGCGTGCCGGCACGGTGCATGTGATGGGCCGCGACATGACCGGCAGCGCTCCCTACGAGATTGCCACGATGGGCATTGCCTATGTGCCCGAGGGGCGCGGCATCTTCGGCAACCTCAGCGTGGTGGAAAACCTGCAGATGGCCGCACGCGCGGGCAACACCGACGCTTCACGCGCTCGAGCCAGCGCCGGCCAGGACTGGCACTACGATCGCGTGCTCGACACCTTTCCGCGCCTGAAGGAGCGGCTGCGCCACGGTGGCCAGCAGCTCAGCGGCGGTGAACAGCAGATGCTGACCATTGGCCGGGCGCTGATGACCAATCCCGACGTGCTGATCCTGGACGAAGCCACCGAAGGTCTGGCGCCACTGATCGCGCGCGAGATCTGGCGCATCTGCGCGCTGATCCGCGACAGCGGCATCAGCAGCGTCATCGTCGACAAGAACTGGAAACACGTGACGCAGATCACCGATCGCAACGTCATCCTGGTCAAGGGCGAGGTGGTGTTCGAAGGCAGTTCGCCGGAGCTGACCGCCCGACCGGAACTTCTGGAGCAGTATCTGGGCGTGTGAGCCGCCGGGCTGCTGCCAAGGCTTGCCGCAGCACCGTTATGCGATCGTCGAGGCGCGCGACGCCATCGGCGGTACCTGGGACCTGTTCCGCTACCCGGGTGTGCGCTCGGACTCGGACATGTACACGCTGGGTTACCGCTTCAAGCCGTGGCGACAGGCCACGGCGATTGCCGACGGCAGTGCGATTCGTGCGTATGTGCGCGAGACGGCCGTCGAGAACGTCATCGACAAGCAGATCCGGTTTCGCCATCGGGTCACCGCCGCCGCCTGGTGTTCCAAGGACGCACGCTGGACTGTCGACATGGCTTGCGGCGAAGATGCCGCGCCGCTGCAGATCAGCTGCAATTTCCTGTACCTGGGCGCCGGCTACTACCGCTACGACAAGGGCTATACGCCCGAACTGCCCGGCATCGAAAGCTACCGCAGACGTGTCGTGCATCCCCAGCATTGGCCTGAAGAACTTGTTTACGCCGGCCAGCGGGTGGTCGTCATTGGCAGCGGCGCCACCGCCATCACGCTGTTACCGGCACTGGCGCAGACGGCCGCCCACGTGACGATGCTGCAACGCTCACCCAACTATGTCGCCGCGCTGCCGGCACAGGACGCTGCGGCATTGCGGCTGCAGCGCCACCTGCCGCCGGCATGGGCCTACGCCCTGGCCCGCTGGAAACTTGTGTCAATGGGCATGGCCTCGGCTATTTCCAGCGCGCGCTGGACCGGCTGCCGCGCCAGGGTTCGCGGCCGCCCTGGAAGCTGCACCAGAACTATCTGCGCGACATCCTGCAACTGCGCTGGGGCACGCTGAACGACGAGGTGCTGCAGTTTCGCCGTTGACCGGTACAGGCCAGCGTGGGTTCAGGCGGCCAGATCCGACGGCGCCAGTGCCGTGGCCAGCGCATCGAGCGCCACACCGACCTCATGTTCGAGCTTGAGTGCCAGCAGCGCGTCCGCACGCGTGCGGCCCAAGTTCACTGCCGCCACCGGCTTGCCCACAGCGACTGCGTCCTCGACAAAGCGAAAGCCCGAATACACCATCAGCGAGGAGCCGGCCACCAGTACTGCGTCAGACTCAGCCAGCGCCGCCCGGACCAGCGCCACCCGCTCACGCGGCACGTTCTCGCCGAAGAACACCACGTCGGGCTTGAGCATGCCGCCACAGGCAGGGCAATCCGGCACGTCGAACTGCGCGAAGTCCAGCCCTTCCAGGTCGGCATCACCGTCCGGCGCGCTCGGCGCATGCAGACCAGCCCAGGCCGGATTGCGCTGCAGCAGATCGTCCTGCAAAACCCGCCGCTGCGAGCGCTGGCCACAGGACAGGCAACACACCGTGTCGATGCGCCCGTGCAGATCGATCACCTGCCGGCTTGCGGCCCGATCGTGCAGACCATCGACATTCTGCGTGACCAGCAATCGGACATGGCCTGCGCCCTGCAGCCGGGTCAGCGCGTGGTGCGCGGACGTCGGACTGGCAAGGGCCATGGTGCGCCAGCCGACCATGCTGCGCGCCCAGTAGCGCCGGCGCGCCACATCGTCGGCCACGAAAACCTGGTAACGCATCGGCGCACTGCGCTTCCAGGCGCCGGCGGTGTCGCGGTAGTCTGGAATTCCGGCCTGCGTGCTGCAGCCGGCGCCGGTGAGCACCAGCAGGCGCGGATGGCAGCGCACGAAATCGATCAAGTGGGTCAGCGTGGACATTACCCGGATTTTCCCGTGCCGTGCGTTCCGGGTCCCGCCGTCGGATATTGCTGCCGCCAGAGCGAGCGCCACCGCGCGCAAGTCATGGCGGCTTTACGGCGTACCGGCTTTCACCGCAGCCGGTGTCTCGCGCCGTATCAGCAAGATGCCACTGGCAATGATGACGGCTCCGCCCAGCAAGGTATGGAACTGGGGCACCGCTTGCCAGAACAGCCAGTCCAGTCCCACGGCCCAGCCCAGAGCCGAATACTCGAACGCCGCGACCACCGCCGCCTGTCCGTGGCGGAACGCCTCGGTGATCGCCAGTTGCCCCAGAAAACCGGTCACCGCCAGCCCGAGCAGGACCCAGGCGTGATCGCCACGGACATCGACCCATTGCGACACGCTCAGCACGCCGCCGCCAAGCGCCAGACTGGCGGTGGTCCAGAACACCAGCGTGGCACTGGGTTCGGTGCGGCTGATCAGCCGCCCGACAAGGTTCGATGACGCGTAGCAAATCGCCGCAGCCAGCACCGCCAGCGCTCCAAGCGACACGAACGCCCCGTGCTGTGGCTGCAGCGCAATCACCACGCCGGCCAACCCCGCCAGGATCGCGAACCAGTGCCGCGGCAACACCACTTCGCCAAGCACCGGCGCCGCCAACACGGTGATGACCAGTGGCGCCACGAAGGCCAGCGTATAGGCCTCTGCCAGGCCCAGCGTCTTGAGCCCGTAGGTGAACAACCCCATCATGGCCACACTGAACACCGCTCGAAGCAGGTGCAGCCGCCAGCGCAGATTTCGACTGAACACTACACCCAGTTCGCGCCGCCAGATCACGTAAAGGCACACCAGCGGCATCGCGACCAGGCCGCGCAAGGCCGTGACCTGAAGCGGCGAATAGCTGCCGGCCAGTACCTTGAGCAAAGCGTCCATGCACGAGAACATGGCCATGGCGATCAACATGGCAACAATGCTGCGCAGGTTCCCGGTCATCAATGTGTAATTTCCTGGATGGGTGTGGACGGGCCCGACACAGGCCGTACGGCAACACGCGCTTGGCGGGCAAGCTGCTGGGACCGCGCGTCATGCCATACGGAAGCAGAGCATAACGCCAAGTGCGGCAAGATGCCTGCCGCTGCGCTGCTGCGCTGCTGCGGTGCGTGCGATGCGTGCGGTGTGTGGTAAAGGCGACCTGCGTACACTGCGCGCATGTTTCCCGCACTGCAACCCATTCTTGCCACCGGCGCCGACGGCGTGGGCCGCGGCTGGGCCGCGCTGCGCCGCCACCCATGGCGCGCGGCGCTGGTGGTCCCGGCACTGGCGCTGTTGTTTGTGCTGGTTCTGATCCCGTTCACGCCGGGAATCGGTGACCTGCGCAAGGCCAAGGTTGGCATGCCGACGGTGTTGCTCGCAAGTGACGGCAGCACGCTGGCCGAATACAAGCAGCTCAACCGGGAATGGGTGCCGCTGGACAAGATCGCATCGAACGCCGTCAACGCCCTGATTGCAATCGAAGACCATCGCTTTTTCCAGCACCATGGCATCGACTTTCGTCGCACCATCGGCGCCTTGCTGAACACCTTGCAAGGCGATCTGCAGGGCGGCTCGACCATCACGCAACAGCTCGCGCGCAACTTGTATCCGGACGAGATCGGCCGGGCGACCAGCATCACGCGCAAGGTCAAGGAAGCCATCACGGCACTGAAGATCGAAGCCGTGTACACCAAGACCGAGATCCTAGAGACTTACCTCAACACGGTGCCGTTCCTGTACAACGCCTTCGGCATCGAGATGGCCGCGCGCACCTATTTCGACAAATCGGCACACGAACTGGACGTGCTGGAGAGCGCCACGCTGATCGGCATGCTCAAGGGCACCAGTTACTACAACCCGGTGCTGAACCCCGAACGGGCCCGCGAGCGCCGCAATCTGGTGCTGCAGCAGATGGCCAAGGATGGCACACTGGATCCGGCCCAGTTGCAGAACTTGTCGCGCCAGCCGCTGGCGCTGGACTTCGAACGCCAGGTCACACCGCCCGGACAGGCGGCCCACGTTGCGCAACAGGTGCGCAAATGGCTGGTAGCCTGGGCCGACGACAACGGCTACAACATCCATGTCGACGGCCTGCGTGTCGTCACCACGCTCGACGCCGGCATGCAGAAGGCTGCCAACGTGGCGGTCGCGCGCCAGCTCGCGCAGTTGCAGCGCCTGGCCGACAGCAGGGTTGCACGCGGCACGGAGCGGCCGGCCCTGCAAGCCGGCTTTCTGGCGCTTGACCCGCGCAATGGTGCCGTGCGGGCGTGGGTAGGCAGCCGCGATTTCAGCACCGAACAGTTCGACCATGTGAGCCAGGCCCGTCGCCAGCCGGGCTCGACCTTCAAACCGTTCGTTTATGGCGCGGCGTTCATGCAGGGTTTCGAACCGCAGGACACCTTGATCGATCAGGCGGTGGAAATCCGCACCCAGGGCAGCAACGAAGTCTGGGCGCCACGCGACGAGTCGCCTGCCAGCGGACGTGCCATGAGCCTGGCCGACGGACTGGCCTATTCGAAAAACACCATCACCGCACAGCTGATGGAAAAGGTCGGTGTTAAAAGCGTGGCCCGGCTGGCACAGTCGCTGGGTGTGCGCCAGAGCAAACTGGAGCTGGTGCCGTCACTGGCACTGGGCACCAGCCCCGTCAGTCTGCAGGAAATGGTGACCGCCTATGGCAGCATTGCCAATGGTGGCAATTACTTCGCACCCCTGCTGGTGCAGCGCGTGGAAGATCGCAACGGCCGGTTGCTGGAGCTGTTTGCACCCCAACGGCTGCCCGACCGCGCCATGCCCTACAAGGACACGCTGACGCTGGTCAACGCCATGCGCGGCGTGATCGACTACGGCACCGGCAACGCCATCCGCACACGCTATGGCATCCGCATCGACGTGGCCGGCAAGACCGGCACCACGCAGGAGAACACCGACGGCTGGTTCATCATGATGCACCCGCAATTGGTGGCCGGAAGCCGTGTCGGATTCAACGACAACAGCGTCACGATGGGCAGTTGGGGCCAGGGTGCGCGCAGTGCCCTGCCCATGGTCGGTGAGGTGTTTCAGCAGGCGATTCGCAGCAAGGCGATCGACGCCAGGGTCGAATTCGACATTCCGCGCCCTAAACCCCGCGTGGTCAAACCACCCGAGGAGCCTGCCGAGTCAGACAACCCGCTGCTGGAAATTGCCCGGCGCGCGCTGCAGGAGCTGGCCACCGAGGTGCTTGATCGCATCGGGCGCGAAATGCGTTAGGGATGCCCGGCTAACACGTCGGTCCTTACAGATCGGCACAGTTGGCTTGTTGTTGCCCACCATGATCTGCGGTGGGTGGTTTCGCGCTACATTGGCGACGGTCAGTTGGCGAATGGCGCCACGACTGCGCCGTCTGCTTTGCGCGCAAGGCCGACACCCCGATACCGAACGCCGACCCGCATGAACTTCCAATCCATACTCGAAGACATCACGGCCGAGATCCGACCCCACCTGGGCAGGCATGGCAAGGTCGCCAGCTACATTCCGGCGCTTGCACGCGTCTCTGCGCTGCAGTTCGGCATGGCGCTGCGCACCTGCGACGGCCAGGAGGCCGCCGCAGGCGACTGCGCCACGCCGTTCTCGATCCAGAGCATGTCCAAGGTGTTCTCCCTGACGCTGGCGATGCAGCGCAGTGTTGACGATTCCCTATGGGAGCGCATAGGTCGCGAGCCGTCCGGCAGCCCGTTCAATTCATTGGTGCAACTCGAGACCGAACGCGGAATTCCGCGCAATCCCTTCATCAACGCCGGAGCGATCGCCGTCGCCGACCGGCTGCTGAGCCAGGGTGATGCAAAAGCGGACCTGCTGGCGCTGCTGTCGAGCCTGTGCGGCGAACGCATCACCGCCGACCCCGAGGTCGCACAGTCCGAAGCGGATACCGGCTTTCGCAATACGGCGCTGGCCAACTTCATGAAGGGTTTCGGCACGCTGGACAACGACGTGTCCCGCGTCGTCGACGTCTACTTTCAGCAGTGCGCAATCGTCATGAATTGCGTGCAGATCGCGCGTGCCGCCGGCTATCTATGCCGCGATGGCGCCCATCCCTATGGTGGACTACAGGTGATCCAGCCGGCGCAGGCACGCCGCGTCAATGCGCTGATGCTGACTTGCGGAACCTACGATGCGGCCGGCGAATTTGCGTTCCGCATCGGCCTGCCGTGCAAAAGTGGCGTCGGCGGCGGCATCGTGGCCGTGGTGCCCGACGAGCTGAGCCTGTGTGTCTGGTCGCCAGCACTGGACAAGACCGGCAACTCGCACCTGGGTCGCAAGGCACTCGAACTCTTTACCGCCAAGACCGGCCTGTCGGTGTTTTAGGGCCTGCTCGCACGTGGCCGCCAAGTGTGAACGGACCTTGACTGGGCCAGCTCAGGTCACGCCCGCAGCAGCGGCCGCCTTGCCCGCGTTGAGCATGTTCTGCGCCGCCGCCGCCACGCCGGAGTCGGTGCCGCCGGCCACCTGCACGGTCGGGAACGCGAACTTGATACCGTTGGCGTCAAACGCCGTCTTGATCGCCGCATAGGCCTTGCGCCGGATCACGAACTGCTCGCCAGGGCGGGTCATCATCTTCATGCGGATCTGGATCGCAAAGTCGCCGAACTGCTCGACACCCTGCATCTTGAGCGGCTCCAGGATGTTGGGCCCCATCTCCGGGTCGGCGGCCAGATCCTGGCCGATCTTCTTGATCAGTTTGCGCGCCTTCTCCAGGTCGCTGTCATAGGTGATGCCGATGGAGAGCTTGTCGATGACCCAGTCGCGGCTCATGTTCTGCACTGCACCGAGCTCGCCGAATGGCACCGTGTAAACCGGCCCGCGGTGGTGGCGCAAGCGTACCGAACGCAGGCTGAACGACTCCACCGTGCCCTTGTAGTTGCCGCTCTGGATGTATTCGCCGACCCGAAACGCATCGTCGAACAGGAAAAAAACACCGCTGACGATATCCTTGACCAGCGTCTGCGCACCGAAGCCCACCGCAATGCCGACGACGCCGGCGCCCGCCACCATGGGTGCGATGTCCACGCCCAGGGCGGACAGTCCCATCAACACCGCGATCGATGCCAGTGTCACGAATGACACGTTGCGCACGATTGGCAACACCGTGCGCAGCCGTGTGGCCTGCCCTGAAAGGCTGTCCTGGGGATCCACCGCCTGCACCTCGGCCAACCGGCGCTCGATCATCGCCTTGAACACGAACCAGACCAGGTCGGTAAACAGCGCAATGATGACCAGGCTGAACAAGCCACGGGCGATGCGCACCGGCACCGATACACCGCCCATCAGCTGAGCCAGATCAAAGCCCAGGTTGCGCACCAGTACCAGGCCAGCGACCATGATCAGCACCAGACGGACCGCCCGCACAACCGCGGCACCCTGGATGCTGGGCAGGACAGGCTCTCCCGTCGGCGCCCCGGGCGCGCGCTCGAGATGCAAGGCAATCGCGGTGATCAGGCGCATCAGCCCATAAACGCCCAGCATCAGTGCACCCAACCAGAACACGCCAAATGCGCCGACGATGCGCAGCAGCAAAAGCAGCACGAAGGCGACCGTCAGCAACCAGCCAACCGTGCGGTAGTGTTCATCGCGTATCCCCGGCCTGCGCCACACCATCTCCATCACCAGCGCCAGCTGAACCAGCGACAACGCATAGGCCACCAAGCGCCAGACGCCCGCTTCCACGCCCTGGGCTATCAGCCACTCGATGAACGCATAGAGAAAGGCGAACCAGGCCACGTTGAGCACCAGGCGCCGGTGCCAGAACCAGGCTTCGGCGGTGTCGATCGGCAACATCCGGAATCGCTCGGCGCCCGGCGCAAACAAAAGCCGTCCCAAGACCAGCGCCATGCGCACCATCACCACCGCAACCAGCAACCGCAACAGGGCATCGCGCAGAGCCGGCGGCCAGTCGAACGCCAGGAAGGCACCGATGGTTCCCAGCGCAAACGCGGCCACCCAGCTGGCGCCGAAGCCGAAACGCGCAAACATGGCGCGCAGCCGCTCGCCTGCAGTGTTCATGGGCGAGGCAATGATCCATTTGCGTACCCCGCCGGACACCAGCCAGAACAGCCGCTCTACGCCGAAACCCAGCGCCGCAAACGCAGCCAGCAGCAAAAAGAAATGGTCGATGCCGCTTGTCAGCATCTCGCTGTGCACCCGAGTTGCCGTCTCGGCCAGGGCACCACGTACCCTGGGTATGGCTGCGCCGATCGACTCCAGATGCGCGCGAATTCCGTCGATCTGCCCCGCCAACACACCCTCGCCTTCCGCCGCAGCGGCCGAAGCCATCGGCGCGTCGGCGCCAGCGCGCTGTTGCGCGATCCAGCCCTGGATCTCGGGATCGGACAACATCTGCAACAGTGCACGGACCTTGTCGGGGGGCGGATCGCTCGCCGCGAGCAGCGCCAGAGGCGCAACGGCCAGGGTGATCAGCACGAGGATCAGACGCAGCAATCGCATAAGAGGGTCCGGAAAGTGGAGCGCTGGGCGCGCGACCGAAGCATTCTAGGGTCGGCACGCGCGACGGCAGCTCGTTTGATCGCAGCCACCACCCGGACACCATCCGGACACTGACCGGTCCCGGGTATGCGTGCAAAAGCCATCGGCCTGGGATCCGCCATGACCATCGATCATTCGCAGTGCATGCGGCCATTGGCCATCAGGCAACTCCTGCCGTCCACACGCACGAAAATGCCGCCGTCGGCGCGGTCGTAACGCACACCGAATTCGTCCCAACATCCGCCGGGGTCACAACTGACGACCAGCCTGCCCGGTCCGGACGCAGGCACGACAGGCGGCAGTGCCACCGACGGAACTGGTTTGGCGGATTGCTGCGCCGATGCACCTGCCGGCCATCCGACCAACAACAGACTCGCCAGGATCACTTTCAGCAGCGGCCCACACTCTGGACGTGCGAAGGCCGACTCAGCGCTGCGCCTGTGCCTTGACCGCATATACCGGCACCGCGACCGACTTGCCCTTGAACATCACCTGTCCCAGCACATCGAGTGGCACCTTGTCACCCAACGCAGCCTGCGTGTCGCCATCGAGCAGGATGCCGCGTTGAACCTCCTTGGTGTGCGCCTCCAGCCGCGCCGCCAGGTTGACGGTGTCGCCGATACAGGTATAGGTGGCGCGCTGCTGGGTACCGGTATAACCCGCCACCACCTCACCAGAGGCGATGCCGATGCCGATGCGGATCGGCTCCTTGTCCATCCCGACGCGCTCGACATTGAACAGGTCAATCATCTCCACCATGTCCAGCGCCGCGCGCACGGCAGCCAGCGGCGCATCGTCCAGCGCCTGCGGCGCGCCGAAGATCGCCATCAGTCCGTCACCAATCATCTGATTGACGACACCGCCCTGCCCGCTGATGGCATCGAACATCAGCGTGTAGTAGGTGTTGAGCAGTTCGATCGTCTCCTCCGGCGATTGCGACTCGACAAGGGTCGTGAAGCCGCGGATGTCGGAAAACATCACCGTGGCCCGCACGCGGCGCCCGCCCAGCGCAAAACCCGATTCCTGCAGGTCGTTGGCCACCTCGGAGGTGGCAAATCGCTTGATCAGTTCCTGTTGCTGGTCGCGCAAACGCTTTTTCTCCAGGCTGGAGTTGATGCGCGCCTTGAGCAGCACCGGGTTCACCGGCTTGTGCAGGTAATCGTCGGCGCCCAGTTCGATGCAGCGCACGATGTCAGCGATGCCCTCCAGCGAACTCGTGACGATGACCGGTAGCGACCGCAACTGGTTGTCAGCCGCCATCTTTTCGAGCACCCCGAAGCCGTCGAGCTCGGGCATTTCCATGTCAAGCAGCACCAGGTCAAAGGTCTCGGCGCGCAACATGTCCAGCGCAACACGGCCGTTCTCCGCCGTCGCCACCTTGTGGCCCTGCAGTTCCAGGCTGCGCGTCATCAGCAGACGGTTGACCTTGTTGTCGTCGGCCACCAGCAAGCGGGCCCCCGCACCCGGACCGGTCGCCATCCGGGCGCGCGACGCGGCAGCACCTGCGGAAGATGCCGCTGCGCGGGCACCCATTTCATCCGTCACGGGAAAGCTCCTTCAGGTCCGCGGCGGCCTCGGCGTAATGCGTTTCCAGCGCGTCGAGCGCGCCAGAGCCGCTGGAGATTCCATTGGCCTCCAGATCGCGCGCCATTGCGCCCAGCCGTATCGCACCGAAGGTTTGGCAGTTCGACTTGAGCGAATGCGCCGCGCGGCGAAACTTGTCGGCCTGCTGCGCCTGCATCGCGCTGCGCAATTCAGTGAGCATCCCGGGCGCTTCTTCCAGAAACGTGTCTACCAGTTCAGTGACAAACTCTGCCCCCGCTGCTTCCTGCAATTCGGAAAAAGTGTTCTTGTCGATCGTGTCTGGCATGTCTTGCTGGCCCCCTGTTCACTTGCATTGTGCAGCCGCTTCGTTCAGCGCTTCCTTGAACCTCATGCCATCTGCACGATGTCGCCCAGTTCTTGAACCTCAATCATGTGCCGCCAACACCGGCCCGCAGCAGAAATCCGACGGGTCTGAGAACGTGCACTTCGCGCCATGGATGGAGCACCAGCAAATCGTCATCGCTGCTGACCAAAATATCGGCCCGGCATACTTGCGCCAGCGCAAGGAACTTGTTGTCCTTGGCATCCCGGCAGGGCGGTTGCAGCGCCGACTCATCTTCGGGTGTGACGAGATAGAAATGCAGGTAGCTGCGCAACAACGCGACAAAATCCGATCGTTCGCTGCGCGCGAGATAGCGATCAAACCGGTCACGCTGCATCACCCGGTCCAGTTCAAGCCATGTCTGGATACTTGCACAGACCTCGCAGCGCGCCAAGGCCTGCATCAAGGCTTGGTGCAGCACCGATCCGGGCTTGAGTGCCGCACCCACCAGCGTACTGGTATCGAATACGACACGCCGAAACGAATTCATCGCGACTCATGGACCAAACGATTGATTTCTTCATCCGTAAGCGCCTCTGCGGCAGGTGTTGCCAGACCACGGGCGCGCTCCGACCATTGGTCCATCGCTTCTACCGCCTTGCCTCGCTTGACCCTGGCATCGAGCAACTCTTCCATGTCTTGCGGCGACACGATAAATGCCGCTGGCCGACCGTGGCGCGTCACGGTCACCGGCTCGCGGCTCGCCATGTCCAACAACTGACCAAAACGATTCTGGGCCTCAGCCGATGTCACCGAAATCATCACATTCCCCTAAATTGGCTAATATAGCCATTTTAGCCATAACGGCTATTTTCCAGGGAATTCGCACGATTCACTCCATCTGACGTTGGGCAGTTGCCTGCAGCGCTTCGACCAGCGCGTCGACCCGGATCGGTTTGGTCACGTATTCGTCCATGCCCGCAGCCATACAGTCCTCGCGATCACCCTGCATCGCATTCGCCGTCATTGCGATGATGCGCGGGCGCTTTCCGGCCGGCCACTTTGCCGTGATCTGGCGCGAAGCTTCCAGCCCATCCATCTCGGGCATCTGAACGTCCATCAGCACCACGTCGTAAGTCTGACGGGCAACGCTCTCCAACGCTTCCACGCCGTTGGACGCCAGATCGGCCCGGTAACCCATCTGCTGCAGCAAGCGCAGCGCCAGCTTCTGGTTCACCACGTTGTCCTCGGCCAGCAAGATGCGCAGCGGATGGCGCGCCGCCATGCCCGGGTCCATTGTCGGCTTGGCCTTGGGCTGCGGCGCCTTCGGAGCGCCGTCGCCTCCCAGCAAGATCATCAGCGTGTCGAACAGCGTGGACTGGCGCAGCGGCTTGGCAAGCGTGGTCTTGAACAGGTCGCCCCCCTCGGCCGCCGCCTCCTTGCGCCCTAGCGAGGTGAACAGCACCAACGGCAGATCCTTGTCGATGGCGCGCACCGCCCCGGCCAGTTCCACACCATCCATCTCGGGCATGTGCATGTCCAGGATCGCCAGGTCGAACTTTTCGCCGGCCTCGAGCCATTTCAATGCCTGTTGCGGGAACTCGGTCTCTCGCGGCGCCATGCCCCAACGTGCGGTCTGCAGCTTCAGCATCTTGCGATTCGTCGCGTTGTCGTCCACCACCAGCAGTCGCTTGCCCGCCAGAGCAGGCTGCTCACCCACAAAGCTGCGCCGCGCGCTGTCGGGCAACTCAGCCTTGGGCGCATCGATGGTGAAGCGGAAGGTGGAACCCCGCCCTGCCCCCTCGCTCTCGACCCACATCGTGCCACCCATCAGTTCGGCCAGCCTTTTGCTGATCGCCAGGCCCAGACCGGTGCCGCCATACTTGCGCGTCGTAGACGAGTCCGCCTGGCTGAAGCTCTGGAACAGCTTGGCCTTGCCGGCCTCGGAGAGGCCGATGCCGCTGTCGCGCACCGCAAAATCCAGTTGCGGCCGGCCGTCATCCGATTGGATAGCCTGAACCGTCAGCACCACCTCGCCGGCTTCGGTGAACTTGACCGCGTTGGACAGCAGGTTCAGCAGTATCTGGCGCAGCCTTGTGACGTCGCCATCCACAGCCGCCGGCACCTCGCCCTCGAACAGGTAAGCGATCTCGATCTTCTTCTCGTTGGCTCGCCCTGCAATCAGGTCCAGCGCCGATTCGACACATTCGCGCACATCGAACGGATGCGCCTCCACATCCATCTTGCCGGCCTCGATCTTTGAGAAGTCCAGGATGTCGTTGATGATGGTCAAGAGCGCGTCGCCGCTGTCCCGGATGGTGCCGGCAAAGTCGCGCTGCTCTGCATTGAGCGGTGTGTCCAGCAGCAACCCGCTCATGCCGATCACCGCGTTCATCGGCGTGCGGATCTCGTGGCTCATCGTGGCCAGGAAGCTGCTCTTGGCGGCGTTGGCGGCCTCGGCGGCGGCGCGCGCCTCCTGCGTCTGCTTGAACATACGGACATTCTGGATCGCGATCACCGCCTGGTCAGCAAAGGTGCGCAGGAGCGCGATCTCCTTGTCGGTGAATGGCGCGGGTGGCTGGCGCATCAGCATGATCGAACCGATGCCCTGGCCTTCCCACAGCAAAGGCGCGAACACGGCGGCGTAGTTGCCCGTCAGCTCCAACAGGTCTCGCACGGTGGGCGGCATGTCCGGCATGGCAGCGGCATCGGGCACATGAATCGTGTGCCGTTCGGCAATCGCCTGCCCGGTCACGGTTTGATTGAGCGGCTTGGGCAGTGACGCACTCATGGCCTGGATCGCCGCGCCGCGCAACGCACCGATGTGCAATTGCCCATCGCCCTGGGCCAGATAGATCGCAAGTTGATCCGTCGCGAAGAGCTGCTGACAGCTGTCAAGTATCTTCTCGAACACCGGCGCCGTGTCGGCCACCGAGTTGCTGATCACCTGCAGCACCTCGGCCGAGGCCGTCTGCTGCTCCAGCGCCTCCCGGGTCTCGTTGAACAGCCGCACGTTCTCGATCGCGATCACGGCCTGGTCGGCGAAACCCTGCATGGTCGCGATCTCGCGCTCACTGAACGCCTTCACCACATTGCGCGCAACCCCTAACAGGCCAATACACACACTCCCCCGCATCAGAGGCACCGTCAGCGTCGACCGGATGCCCGCGCGCTCGTACAAGCCTTGCTCGAATTCGGGCCGCTCGACCACGCTCCAGTCCGGCAGATGCAGTGTCCGGCCGCTCCTGAATACGCGGCTCGGAAAATCGGCCTGTGGATCGATCGGTCGCCGTACCGGGGCCGAATCCTCAAGCTGGCGCGGCTGGCCGTCGGTCCGTGCGATCACCCAGAATGAATCACCTTCGCATTGCATGACCACGGAAAACTTGCAATCGAAAAGCTTGTACGCGGTGTCGGCGATCGCGTCGAACACCGGCTGCACATCGTCGGGCGACTGGCTGATGATGCGCAGCACCTCCGCACTGGCGGTCTGCTGTTCCAGCGCCTCCCGCGTCTCGTTGAACAGGCGCACGTTTTCGATCGCGATCACGGCCTGGTCCACAAAAGACTGCAACAGGGCGATGTCACCCTCGCTGAAGGCCTGCACCTTGTTGCGCATGACCGTCAGTACACCCATACATTCGTCGCCGCGCAGCATCGGCAACATGAGTGAAGAGCGGATGCCGTCCACCTCGAACACACGTTGTTCGAATGTCGGCAGGTCAAAAGCGGTCCAATCGGGCACATGCAGCACCTGCTTGGTCAGGAACACCCGAGCAGGCAGACTATGTGCCGGATCCAGCGGATGCAAGGTGTCACTGGGCTTGCGTCCAGCACTTGCGCCAAATGAAATCGCCACCACCCTGAAGTGGTCCGACTCGCGGCGCATCACCGCGGCACCCGAGATCTGCAGCAAACGCGACGCTGTCTGCAGAATGGAGTCGAACACCGGCTGAACGTCGTCAGGCGACTCGCTGATGACCTTGAGCACTTCGGCCAACGCCGTCTGGCGCGCCAGCGCGTCCTGGGTTTCCTTGAACAAACGCGCGTTCTGAATCGCGATCACGGCCTGGTCGGCGAAGGACTTGAGCAATCGCGCTTCCTTGTCGCTGAACGGTCGCATGTCCTGGTCCAGGAACACCGCCGCGACCACCCCGAAAACCTGGTTGCCCGATACC
>Ga0105047_10001605_pt1 | contig 40575 bp, 39 predicted proteins | sample MAT04_FD_78384 | JGI IMG/M metagenome (GOLD analysis project Ga0105047, IMG submission 78384) | Freshwater microbial communities from Lake Fryxell liftoff mats and glacier meltwater in Antarctica - MAT-04 (megahit assembly) | ecosystem: Environmental > Aquatic > Freshwater > Ice > Liftoff...
CGCACGGTGACGACGTGGCGAGGGTTCGCCGGGTCGTGCTCGACCTTGGTGCGCAGGCGGCGCACGTGGACGTCGACGAGACGTCCGTCGCCGAAGTAACCGTAGCCCCACACGCGCTCCAGCAGGACCTCGCGGCTGAAGACCCGACCGGGCGACGAGGCCAGTTCGACCAGGAGCCGGAACTCGGTCTTGGTCAGGTGGGCCTCTTGGCCGGCGCGGAGCACCACGCCTTCTTCGGGGACGATCTCGAGGTCACCGAAGGTGAGGTGGCTGGTGGCGGGATCGTGCGTGCGGGCCCGCCGCAGCAGCGCGCGGATCCGAGCGGAAAGCTCCTTGGGAGCGAAGGGCTTGGTCAGGTAGTCGTCGGCGCCCGCCTCGAGCCCGGCCACCACGTCGTGGGTGTCGGCCCGGGCCGTCACCATGACGATAGGCACGTCGCTGGCCCGTCGGATCGAGCGGCACACCTCGAACCCGTCGATGCCCGGCAGCATGATGTCGATGAGCACGACGTCGGACGGGTTGCGATGGAACAGGTTGAGGGCATCCTCGCCGTTGTCGGCCTCTTCGACGATCCAGCCCTCGTCCTCGAGCGCCATCTTCACGGCGGTCCGGATGCGTTCGTCGTCTTCCACGGCCAGGATGCGTGTGCCCATCGCCTTCCATCGTGCCGTACGCCGCCACGAAAGTGACTGATACCCGTCACATTTCTCACAACGGACCTGGCCGAGCGTCGGCCGGTGTGCCGGATCTGTGACTTTTCGGGCCCCGAGTCGTCAGGCGTCAGGCGCCGAGATCAGGCGTCGGCGGCGTCGACCGAGAGGAGCAGTTCGGCGAGCGGCGACCACAGGGCGGCGGGGGCGGCCAAGGTGAAGGCGGGGCTGGTCGGTCCGCCGTCGAGATCGCCGACCCGGGCGCCGGCCTCGGCGGCGATGACGGCGCCGGCCGCGTAGTCCCATGGCTGGAGGCCCTTTTCGTAGTAGGCGTCGACCCGACCGCACGCTACCGAGCAGAGGTCGACCGACGCGGCGCCGACGCGCCGGATGTCGCGCACGCTGCCGATGACGCGGGCCAGCACGTCGGCCTGGCGTCGTCGTCGTGCGGGGTCGTAGGCGAAGCCGGTGGCGAGGAGGGCCAGGCTCAGGTCCGTCTCCGTCGACACGTGGATCGGAGCGCCGTTGCGGAACGCGCCGCCGCCGGTGGTGGCGGTGAACAGGTCGTGGTGGAGGGGGACGGCCACGACGCCCAGCGCAGGAGCGCCGTCGATCTCGGCGCCGATGGACACCGAGAAGCCGGGGAACCCGTAGAGGTAGTTGGTGGTCCCGTCGATCGGGTCGATGATCCAGCGGACGCCCGAGGTGCCCACCTGGTCGGTGCCCTCCTCGCCCAGGACCCCGTCGTGGGGCCGCGAGCCGAGCAGACGTTCGACGATGAGGATCTCTGCGGCCCGGTCGATCTCGGTGACCATGTCGGTGCCCGACGATTTGGTCTCCACGTGGAGATCGGTGCGGTGCAGGCCTTGCAGCAACACGTCGGCGGCCTGCTCGGCCACCCCCACGGCGAGGGCCAGCAGGTCGTCGAGGTCATGGGCCATGGCTCCAGTATGGCGCCGAGGGTCCACCGCCCTGACCGAGGGCCACGATCGGGCCGGTCTCGCGGCCTGCCCCCTCAGCGCACGCGAGGGGGTGTGCGGTTGGCGCGGGGGTCGGGTCGCTTGTTGGGCGTGCGGTTCGGCGGACCGCCCCGCGCCTGCACGGTCCGCCACTCGTTCATGGCCCGGAGGCCGAGCACCGTCACCACGCCGACGCCGCCGGCGGCCAGGACCGCGCCCACGAACGCCGAGATGCTGTTGGGCCCGGTGCAGTCGCCCTCGCACTGCAGGTCCGAGAAGGACCAGCCGATGAAGGCGCCGGCTGCGCCGGCCACCAGAATGGCCACGAAGGCGACGACGCGGGCGGTGACCGACGGGACACCCGTCGGCGCGGGAACCGGGGCCGTGGCGGAAGGCGCCGGGGTGGCGGGGTCGGACGCCGACTGTTCGGTCACGCCCACCATCGTAGGGAGGGTGTCTGGCGCTCGGGCAATCGGCCGGGCGGGCCTGGGGCGATCGGCCCGTATGGTCCCCGGGTCCTGCGGCGCCACGTAGTGTGCACGTCCGTGAGATCGCTCGTCGTGCTCCCCACCTACAACGAGGCCGAGAACATCGTGGAGGTCCTCGGGCTGGTGCGCGACAACGTGCCGGACGCCGACGTGCTGGTGGTGGACGACGGCAGCCCCGACGGCACGGCCGACCTCGCCGAGGCGTGGGGTGCCGAGCACGGACAGGTCTCGGTGCTTCGTCGCGAGGGCAAGGGCGGGCTCGGCTCGGCCTACCGGGCTGGCTTCGCCCAGGGCCTCGAACAGGGCTACGACATCCTCATCGAGATGGACTCGGACCTGCAGCACGATCCGGTGTCGCTCCCGGCGCTCATCGGCGCCGTCGAGGACGGTGCCGCGCTGGCCATCGGGTCGCGCTATGTGCCCGGTGGCGAGGTCCCCGGCTGGAAGTGGTCCCGGCACTTCATCTCCCAGGCCGGCAACCGGTACGCCGGCTTCGTGCTGAACCTGCCGGTCAAGGACGCCACCGCCGGCTTCCGCGCCTACGCGGCGACGGCGCTGGCCAAGATCGACCTCAACGGGGTCAAGGCCGACGGCTACGGGTTCCAGGTCGAGATGGCCTACTTCGTGCACTGGAACGGCGGCACGATCGCCGAGGTGCCGATCGTCTTCCGTGACCGAACCCGGGGCACGTCGAAGATGTCCTACAAGATCGTGGTCGAAGCGCTGATCCTCGTGACGTGGTGGGGCGTGCGCGACCGGATCCTCGGTCCGCTCCGCCGGTTCGTGCTGCGCCGCCAGCCCCGCTGAGGGCAGACTGGTTCGGTGCGCTCGTGGCTGGTCGGAGGTGCGGTCATCGAGACCCCGGCGGGTCTCCTGCTGGTGGCCAACCGTCGGCGCAACGGCTCGGTGGACTGGACGCCTCCCGGCGGCGTGATCGACGTCGGTGAGACGGTGCTCGAAGGTCTTGCCCGGGAGGTGGTCGAGGAGACGGGCCTGGTCGTCACCGAGTGGCGTGGACCGATCTACCACGTGGCCGCCGAGGCCGTCGGCCTCGGCTGGGACCTGCGGGTCGAGGTGTGGCAGGCCGTGGCCTGGTCGGGCGAGCTCGCCGTTGGAGACGATCCCGACGGCATCGTGACCGAGGCGCGCTTCGTGGGCGTCGAGGCGTGCGACGACCACCTGGTCGGTGCCCACCCTTGGGTGGCCGAGCCGGTGGGCGCCTGGGTGCGGGAGCCGTGGACCGAGGCCCGGCAGTTCCGCTATGCGGTGGACGGGGCCGACATGGCCACGGCGACCGTGCGACGCCTGCCCTGACCGTGGGCGCCCGCTGCATCCTCCACGTCGACATGGATGCGTTCTTCGTATCGGTGGAGCTGCTCGACCATCCCGAGCTCCGTGGTCGCCCGGTGGTGGTGGGGGGCAGCGGCCCGCGAGGCGTGGTGGCGGCGGCGTCGTACGAAGCGCGTGCCTACGGCGTGTTCTCGGCCATGGCCGGGGCCCGGGCCCGGCGCCTGTGCCCCGAGGCCATCTTCCTCCCTGGCCGCTACGCGCGATATCAGGAGGTCAGCGAGCAGGTGATGGCCATCTTCGCGTCGTTCACCCCGCTGGTGGAGCCCATCTCGCTCGACGAGGCGTTCCTCGACGTGACCGGCTCACGCCGGCTCCACGGCGACGGCCAGACGATCGGACGGGCCATCCGGACCCGGGTGGCCGACGACCTCCACCTGACCTGCTCGGTCGGGGTCGCCTCGGTGAAGTTCGTGGCCAAGCTGGCGTCCGAGCAGGCCAAGCCCAAGGCATCGCCGACCGGCCCGCGGCCCGGGCGCGGGGTGGTCGAGGTGGCCGACGACGACCTCGCCAACTTCCTGCACCCGCTACCGGTGCAGGTCTTGTGGGGCGTCGGGCCGGCCACGTTGCGTCGGCTCGAGCGCCTGGGTGTGGCCACCGTCGGCGACCTCGCCCGGCTACCCCTCGACGCGGTGCGGTCGTCGGTGGGCGACGCCGCCGGTCGGCACCTGCACGCCCTGGCCAACGGCCACGACGAGCGGGATGTGGTGCCCGACCGACGGGCGAAGTCGGTGGGCCACGAGGAGACCTATGCCGTCGACCTGGTCGAGCCCGCCGCCGTCGACCGCGAGGCGCTGCGCCTCAGCGACGCCGTCGCCTCTCGCCTGCGCAAGGGCGGCGTGGCCGGCCGGACGGTGACCGTCAAGGTGCGGTTCGGCGACTTCAGCACCATCACCCGATCGGCGACGAGCCCCACGTCGACGGATTCGCCGTCGGAGATCGTGGGCACCGCCCGGATGCTGCTCGCCGAGGTCGATCCGAGCGCCGGGATCCGCTTGCTCGGGATCAGCGTGTCCGGGCTCGACGGAGGCAGCGCCCACCAACTCGCCTTCGATCTCGATGCCACCTCGGACCAGGCGGGAAGCTCCTCGGCATCGGCGGTCGACGTGCTGGACCGGGCCGCGGCGGAGCGGGCCGTGGACGAGATCCGCGAGCGATTCGGCGACGACGCCATCGGCCCTGCCGCCCTGCTCGACGACGGCGAACTGCGGCTGCGACGCCGCGCCAGCGCCCCGTGGGGGCCCGCCGCTGTGGATCAGGCGGGCGTCGGCCATGACGAACAGGCGACGGATCCCGGCCACGCGTTGTGAGCGGCGGGGTTCCGTGCGAAGATGCTTCGGGGAACCTGACAGGTCGACGACTGGACGAAGGGGTTGCAGGGTGCCGCTCTCCGAAGAAGAACAGCGGATCCTCAGTGAGATCGAGCAGCAACTCTACGCGTCCGATCCGCAGCTGGCGCGAGAGATCAAGGACTCGACGCTCTACCGCCACGCCTACCGCAACCTGCGCTGGGCCGCCCTCGGCTTCCTTGCCGGCACGGCGGTCATGCTCGGCACGTTGCACCTGTCGTTCTGGTTCGCGTTCGTCGGCTTCTTGATGATGCTGGCGTCGGCCCTGTTCTTCGAGCGCAACGCCCGCAGGATGGGTCGTGCCGGCTTCGACCAACTCACCTCGCAGGTGCGCACGGCTGGCATTCGGGATTCGCTGGGTGGCTCTCGCGAGCGCATGCGCGACCGCTTCCGTCGCGAGGAGTAGCGCCGGGCGTCCACCGAGCGAGGCTCAGGTCCGGGTTCAGCCGCGCCCGGATGCGGCGGTGTGCCGGCGGCCGTCGCGCAGGCCGCGCACCAGCGGTGTCGGGTCGAGTCGACGACGGAGTCGGCCGACCAGGCCCAGACGATCGGCCACGGCGTCGGCGACGGCACCGCTGGTCGCACGCGCCGCCCGAGCGGTGTCGTCGGCAGGCTCCTCGGGGCTGTACCAGGCTGCGTCGGCATCGGCCGCCAGCACCCGGAGGGCGCCGGCGTGCTCGGGCAGGACCTCGCCGATTCGATCGACGAACTCCGCAGGCGTCTCGGCGGCCCGCTGCACGGCGCCGAGGGCGGCGAGGTCCTCGACCGACTCGACCCAGGCGACGTCGACCTGCGCGCTCGGCGTGGCCGCAGCGTTGCGCCGCCGTCGTCGGCGCACCGACAGCGCGGCGGGCACAGCCACGACGTAGGCCACGACACCGAGCAGGAGCAGGGCGGCGAACGCCCCGATCCTCCGGCTGCCCTCGGCGTCTTCCTCACCGAAACCGGCGGCCAGCTCGTCGACCTGCTGGGCGGCGCCAGGGAGCGTGCTCGTCGTGGGCGCGGCCGGGCCGGTGGCCGTGTCGGCGGTCGTGCTCGTGGTGGTGGCGAGGGTGGTGGCCGTGGTCGCCGACCCGGCCGCGGCCTGCGACTCGGGCAGCCCGGTGTACTCCTCGGCTCCGGGGGCGCCGCGACCGGGTGTGGGCTCGAACGCCACCCACCCGGCGTTGCCGAGCCACACCTCGGGCCAGGCGTGGGCGTTGGCCCCACGGACGGAGAAGCGGGTTGGGACGTCCGGGTCCTGTTCGCCGGGCGTGAACCCGACGGCCACGCGGGCGGGGATGCCGAGGCTGCGGGCCATGACGGCGAACGTGCCGGCAAACTGCTCGCAGTAGCCCACCTTGTTGGCCAGGAAGTCGCCGATGGCGTCTTCGCTGTGGCCGGGCTGCACCTCGAGGCTGTACGAGAACTCGCTCTGGAACCAGTTCTGCAGGGCCAGGGCCCGGTCGTAGTCGGTGGACGCCACGGCGGTGACGTCGGCGGCGGCGTCGACGGCGACGGGGCTCGTGGTGTCGGGCAAGGTCAGATAGGTGGCGGCGACGTCCTCTGGCGGGGGTTCATCGGCGGCGCGGAGCTGCTCGGGGGTGAAGGCCGGGATGTCCGACTGCACGCGGTACACGAGGTTGTCGGAACTCGCCACGTCGGTGTCGACGATGAGCGTCGACGACTCGGCGTGGAAGCGGACGTCGGTCGGCGCCTCGATGGCGCTGGGCTCGAAGGCGGCGGGCAGCCACAGCGCGGCCAGTGCCTCGATGGAGAACACCTGCTCTGAGCGGGTCATCGTGGCCGAGGTGGCCGGACCATCGGGCAGGTTCCCGTTGACCGCCCGGTACTTGCCGCTCGACTTCCAGATGCCTTCGGCGTAGGTGTCGAGGGACGTGAGCCTCCAGTACGACCGCTGGGTCGCCTCGACCGTGAACAGCTCGACGTCACCCTGGTCCACGAGCCGTGAGCGGATGTCGACGAGCGGGCTGATGGTGACGCGCTGACCGGACCGGGCCTGGCCTGCCTGCCAGTCGAGCACCGCCTCGTCGTCGGCGCCGGGGAGGGCCGGGGCGACGACCACCCCGATCACGACGGCGGCGCAGCCGAGCGCGGCGCCGGCGCCGAGCAACGCTTGGCTGGCCCGGCGCACCTCGCTCGTGACCCACGAGCTGCTGCGGGCCTGGCGAGCCACGCGGTGGGCGAGCTGGAAGAACACGACGGTAGCGGCGAACACGGCGGCGGCGGCGACCTGGCCCCGGGTTCCGCCCAGCAACGAGCAGAACACGAACAGCGCCGTGGCCGGCACCACGGCTTCGAACGGCGACCACAAGCGGAAGGCGGCCCAGTCGGCCAGGAAGGCGCTGACGGCGATGGCGACGCCGGCCGCCACCAGGAATCCCGGCTGCACCGGTGCCGGGGCCACGGCGCTGCGAAAATCGGACCAGCCCGTGCCCATGGCCTGGCGGACGGCATCGAGGGTCTCGCCCGTGGGCAGCCCCACGACCGTCGACGACGGGAACACGAACCAGACCAGTGTCAGCGCGGTCACGGCGGCCACGCCCACGGCGGCGAGGCTCACCGGCACCCTTCGCCGACGGAGCACGGCCGCAGCGACGTGCACGGAGAAGGCCACGGCGAGCAGCGTGGCCGCGTAGGCGCCGTCGAGGATGCGGCCGAAGCCGATGACCACGGCTGCGGTCACCAGCCCGAGGGCCACCTCGGCCACGGCCAGCTCGCCGCCCTGGTGCTCGGTCGGCGCGTCGCTCACGACAGGATCCTGGCGTGGGCCGACCACCGGTCGTCGTCGGTCTCGGCGAGCGACTCGGGCCGCCAGCGGGGCACGTGGGCACCGCCCTTGCTGCCCATCGCCGCGTTCCACACCTCGGCGAACGGGTGGCCGGCGTCCACCACCATCGACGGCACACGGGCGGCGGCGGAGCTGGGTGCCGGCATCGGACCCGGGTCGAGGTCGAACCGGACGAGATAGGCGGAAGAGAACCGCTTGCGCAGCCGACCGATCATCTCGATGTCGACGGCCGGGGGTCGGGACACCAGCGCAACCAGCGAGCCGCCCGTGGTGGTGCGGGCCAGACGATCGAGCAGTGGTCCAAAGCCGGCATCGCCGGTGACGTCGGCGGCGGCGAGGTGCTCGAGGATGGCCTCGATGTGGGCGTGGCCGGCGGCGAAGCCCGAGTCGCTCCCGTCGGACACGACGAGGCGGATGAGGTCTTGGCGGCGGGCGCTGGCCATGACCAGCGAAGCCGCCGCCGACACGGCCGCCTCGATGCTGGCCGCGCTGGTGGCCGATGCCCGCAGGTCGAGCAGCACGGTGGCCCGGGCCTGCCAGGGGAGCTCGTCCTGGCGCACCATGAGCTGGTCGTGTCGGGCCGTGGCCGGCCAGTGCACGCGTCGGAGGTCGTCGCCGACCTGGTACGGGCGGAGGGCGTAGAAGTCGTCGCCCGTGCGCCCGATGGCCGTCGGGTGCGAGGCGCCGGCCAGGGGATCGGCGCCGGTGGTGAGCGGGATGGGGGTGACGTCGTCGACCTGTGGGTACACCGTGAGCTCGGACACGCCGCTGGCCGTCATCGTCAGGCGGGTGAAGCCGAACGGGTCGCTCATGACGACGCGCAGCGGCCCGACGACGAGCACGCCGCGCCGCTCGGTGGGCAGGCGGTACGCGGCGCGGGCCGCCGCCCCCGGGGCGAGCGGCCCGACGGCGAGTTGGGCACCTCGCGTGCCGGACACGTCGTCGAGCAGCCCGAGCACCGGCGAGCGGCGGCTTCCCTGGTTCTGCACGCGCAGGTCGACCCGACTGGGTGTGCCGGCGTGGACGCGCGGCGGGTGCAGCTCACGGTCGACGTTGACGCTGACGCGCAGCGCGCCGGTGTAGATGGCGGCGCCGAGCACGAGGATCCCGGCAACGGCGCCGAGGACGAACAGCTCGAGCGATCCGACGAGACGACCGGCCACGACGAACGACACGGCGACGCCCACGGTGGTCCACCCCTGGCGTGTCAGCACGCGGCGATCAGGTCTTTCCGGACGGCACGGGCACGCTGGCCAGCACCTCGTGCAGGGCGTCGGCCGCGGTGATGCCCTGGAGCTGCGCCTCCGGGGTGACGAGCAGCCGATGGGCGAGCACGGGTACGGCGAGTGCCTTCACATCGTCGGGGACGACGTAGCTGCGACCGAGCGACGCGGCGCGCGCCCGGGCCACCCGCTGCAGGCTGAGGGTGGCTCGGGGTGACATGCCCAGCGCGATCCGAGGGTGGCGTCGCGAGGCGTCGGCGAGGTCGACGAGGTAGGCCTTGAGGGCCGGGGCCACGTGCACGGCGCGGGCTGCGGCGATCATGCCCTGCACCTCGGCGGCCGAGACGACGGGGCGGAGCTCGTCGAGGGTGCTCTCTTCGCCGTGGGCTTCGAGGACGTCGATCTCGGCGTCGCGGTCGGGATAGCCCACCGAGATGCGCATCAGGAACCGGTCGAGCTGGCTCTCGGGCAGCGGGTAGGTGCCCTCGTGCTCGATCGGGTTCTGGGTGGCGATGACCATGAAGGGGGGGCCGAGCGGATACGTGTTGGCGTCGACAGTGACCTGGCCCTCGGCCATGGCTTCGAGCAGCGCCGACTGCGTCTTCGGCGACGCCCGGTTGATCTCGTCGCCGAGGACGATGGAGGCGAAGATCGGACCGGGTCGGAACTCGAAGGCCCCGTCGTTGCGGTTCCACACGGTCACACCGACCACGTCGGAGGGCAGCAGGTCGGGCGTGAACTGCACGCGACCGAACGAGCAGTCCACCACGCGGGCCAGAGCCTTGGCCAGGCTGGTCTTGCCCACGCCGGGCACGTCCTCGATCAGCAGATGGCCCTCGGCCACCAGGCACACGACGGTGAGATCGATGACGTCGGCCTTGCCCCGGATGACGTGCTGCATCCCCTCGGAGATGGCCGCGAACAGCTCGGAGAAGGTCCTGGTCCGCTCGCCGGTCTCCTGGGTGGTCACCCTGGGTGCTCCTTGTGTCGTGCGGGGTCGCCCCCGGGCGGTCGTGCTCCCGCGGGACGGGACCGCGCCAGGTTACGTGTCGCCGGGCCGCGACCGTCGCTCGGCGGGTTCGCGCTCGGGCGTTCGACCCGCGGTGCACCGCCACGCGCTCGACGTGGTGCCTCGATGCGCTCGACAGGACACGCCACCCGGGTCGGGTCGCCTCGGTAGATTGCGCGAATGCCCAGCGCCCGCCCGGCCGCCCTCGTCCCCGCCGTCGACCCGTCGACGATCGCCCTCGCCGTCGACATCGGCGGCACCAAGATGGCCGCTGGCCTCGTCTCCGGCGACGGGCGACTGTTGGCCCGAGCCCAGGCGCCGACGGTGGGTGGTGATGCCGAGGCGGTCTTTGCCACCCTGGCCGGCGTGGTGCGCGACGTCCGGGCGGCGGCGTCTGGTGGGATTTCGGCACCGATGGTGTGCGGGGTCGGCTCTGGCGGCCCGATGTCCCGTGATGGGGAGTCCGTGTCGCCGGTGAACATCGCGGCCTGGCGGGACTTCCCGTTGCGGGCCCGACTCGCCGAGCTCACCGGCCTTCCCACGTTCGTGGACAACGACGCCAAGGCCATGGCGGTGGCCGAGGGTTGGGTCGGGGCCGCGGCCGGGGTGCCGAGCTTCCTCGGCATGGTCGTGTCCACGGGCGTCGGGGGTGGCATCGTCCTCGATGGCCGCCTGCTCGACGGCGTCGACGGCAACGCCGGCCACATCGGCCACATCACCGTCGAGCCCGAAGGCCACGCCTGCGGGTGCGGCGCGCACGGCTGCCTCGAGGCCGAGGCGTCGGGCACGGGCATCGCCCGGATCACGGGCCGACCCGCGGCCGAGGCCAGCGACGAGGTCGTCGAGCGGACGGGCACCCTGGTCGGTCGGGCCGTGGCCGCGGTGGCGAACCTGCTCGACCTGCGCCTCGCCGTGGTGGCGGGATCCGTGGCGCTCGGGTTCGGCGAGCCGTTCTTCACCGCCGCCCAGCGCGAGATCGACGCCCGGTGCCGCCTCGACTTCTCGGCGGGAACGATGATCCGCCCGGCGGGGCTCGGGGCCGACGCACCCCTGATCGGGGCCGCGGCCATCGGCTGGCGGGGCTTCGATCGGTCGGACAGGTAGCGTCGGCGGTTGTGGACGATCACGTGGAGTCGCTCGACGCCCGCTGGCTGTGCCGGGCGGCGACGGCCGTGCTGGCTCGTCCCTCGTTGTGGGGGACGGCGCTTCGCCAGGTGGCGGTGTTGGCGGCACCGGGCTGGTGGCGGACGGCCCCGCACCTTCCCCTGCCTGACGGCGATTACCTGCGCTTCCGCCTCCAGACCGCCTACGGCGACCCCGACCGGGCGCCTGATCCGCGCGACGTGGTCACCTACCTGCACTGGTGCCGGGCATGGCCCCGGCTTCGCACCTGACCAGCTGCCGAGCGAAGCGAGACGAGCTGTGGAGCGGAACTCGCGAGCGGTGGGCGACACCCTTCGCTAGCCTCCGACGGCATGGTCCGCTCGCTCGTGTTGAACGCCACGTACGAGCCCCTGGCCATCGTCGCTCCCCGCCGTGCGGTCGTCCTCGTGCTGGACGAGAAGGCGGACGTCGTCCACCCCTCCGGTGAGGCGTGGCACTCGGAGCGCCGCACGCTGGCTGTGCCGAGCGTGATTCGGCTCCGTTCCTTCGTGCGCGTGCCGTACCACCGTCGGGCCCCGTTGTCGCGCCGATCGATCTTCCTGCGCGACGACGGCGTCTGCCAGTACTGCGCCCGCAAGGCCGAGAGCATCGACCACGTGGTGCCCCGATCGCGCGGTGGAGCCCACGCCTGGGAGAACGTGGTTGCCTGCTGCACGCGTTGCAACACGGCCAAGCGTGACCGCCTGCTGGACGAGACGACGATGCGACTGCGGCGCCGGCCCGAGGTGCCTCGCAACCTCTCGTGGGTGGCAGTGTCGATGGGCCACGTCCCGGCCCTGTGGGCGCCCTACGTGCACGACGACGCGGGCGCTGCGCCACTGCTCCCTGCCGTGGCTGCCGCCTGGTGACGGGCGACCTCGCCGCCGTCGAGCTCTGGCGCGTGCGCGTGGAGCTGCGGACGCCGCTGCGGTCGTCGCACGGAACCGAGCGCCACCGAGCCCTCGTGCTGGTGCGTGCGGTCGCCGCCGACGGGACCGAGGGCTGGGGGGAGTGTTCGGCGCTGACGCGTCCCACCTATACCCACGAGTGGTCCGACGGCGCCTTTGCTGTGCTGCGCGACGAGCTCGTGCCCGCCGCCCTCGCCGCCATCGAGCCCGACGTCCGCACCCACCCGATGGCCGCAGCCGCGCTCGTCGACGCCCGTGTCGACGGGGCGCTGCGTCGCGAGGGCCGCAACCTGGCCACCGCCCTCGGCGCCACCCGGCGAGCGGTGCCGTGGTGCGCGGTGCTCGGACGCCAGCGAGGCGTTGACGAGCTGCTCCTGGCTGTCGAGGCCGCACTCGACGACGGGGCATCGCAGGTGAAGCTGAAGGTGGGGCCGGGGTGGGACACGGTCCCCGTGGCCGCCGTGCTGGCCCACTGGCCCGACCTGGCACTGGCCGTCGACGCCAACGGTGCCTACGGGGATGATCCCGATCACCTGCTGGCGCTCGACGACCTCGGCCTCGTGTACCTCGAGCAACCGCTGCCGGCCGATGAGTTGACCCGCTCGGCCGGGCTGGCGGCGCGTGCCGCCACCGCGGTCGCCCTCGACGAGAGCATCACCTCGCCGGCCATGGCCGACGCCGCCCTGGCGTTGCGCGCAGGCTCGGTGGTGAACGTCAAGCCGGCACGCCTCGGCGGCATCGCTCGGGCGGCGGCCACCGCCGAGGTGGCCATCTCGTGGAATGGTCGGTGCTTCGTGGGAGGCATGCTGGAGTCGGGTGTGGGTCGCGCCGGTGCGCTGGCGCTGGCTGCCTGCGAGCCGTTCACGATGCCGTGCGACCTCGGTCCGTCGGCTCGGTACCTGGTCGAGGACCTCACCGAGCCGGTCGTCACCGACGTCGACGGCCACCTCGTCGTTCCCGTGGGGCCGGGACTCGGCGTGGCCCCCGATCCGGGTCGCCTCGCCGCCGTGGCCGTCGAGTCGGTCGTCGTGCGGCGGTGAGCGCTTGGGCGGTCGAGCGGGTCGTCGGCCCGGCGGCCACGCTGCACGCTCGCGATGGCTGGGAGTCGGCGGTGCCCCTCGTTCGCCTGCTCGAGGTGGCGGCGCCCGCGCTGGTGCTCGGGAGCACGCAGCCGCTCGGCGATGTCGACGAGGCGGCGGCGGCCGAGGCCGGCATCGACGTGGTGCGTCGGTCGAGTGGGGGCGGCGCCGTGCTCCTCATCCCGGGCGAGCACGTGTGGCTCGACGTGGTCGTGCCCCGCTCCGACGCGGCCTGGACCGACGACATCTCGCGAGCGGCGTGGTGGCTCGGTGAGCGGTGGGCCGAGGTGCTGGCGCCGCGGTCGCTCGAGGTGCACCGGGGCCGGCTGGGCGGCGGCGAGTTCGGGCGCGTCGTGTGCTTCGCCGGGCGCGGTCCCGGCGAGGTCGTGGCCGACGGCGCCAAGCTCGTCGGTGTGGCGCAGGTCCGCCGGCGCGCCGGTGCTCGCTTCCAGTCGATGGTCCACCACGTGGTGCGGCCCGAAGTCTACCGGTCGCTGCTGGCGCCCGGCCTGGCCCGGATCGGGGCGACGGACGCGGGGGTGGCGGACGTGGCCACGGTGACCTCCGAGCTCGCCGGGCCCGAGCTGGTCACCCGTCTCGCTGCTCGGCTCGGCTCGTGAGCAGACGATCCGTCCGGCGCGCCGACCTGTCCGACTGACCGGCCACCACCCTGCTGCGTCGCCCGCCGCGCCGGCGGCGGGCGGTGTCGCGCCCGGCGGCGACGCGTTGCGGTCCCGTGGTGGACCGCGGTGGGTGCAGTGGAGATGAAGTGTTGACCAGTGGGGGGTAGTGGGTTACGGTGGGGCGCAGTGGGGAACAGGGGGGAGCCGTCCCTGTTCTCACGACTCGGGGAGCCAGCTGCAGGGCTGACCTCCCGTGGGCAGGTGTTCGCACTGAACCGGGAGGCACCGGTGGGAAGGGCAGCGTGTTCGTCGGAACGTTTGAGCACTCGCTCGACGACAAGGGACGGGTGGTCCTGCCCGTCGCGTTCCGCAACCAGCTGGCCGACCGCGGCTTCGTCTCCCAGTACCAGGGCTGTCTCGGCGTGTGGACCGAGACCGGCTTCAACGAGATGGCCGACCGGCTCCTCGAGAAGGTGCGCGAAGGCGCCGCTCCCCGAGATGCCGTCCGAACCTTCGCCGCCGACGCGATGCAGGTCAAGCCTGACTCGCAAGGGCGCATCAACCTTCCGCAGCGGCTCCGTGAGCTGGTCGGCCTCGATCGTGAGGTCGTCGTGATCGGCGCCATCGACAAGATCGAGATCTGGGACGCCGAGAGGTGGCGCACGCTGCGAGCCAGCGCCGACGACAGCTTCCTCACCGCCGTCAACGAGCTCGGCATCTGAACCTTCGAGAGGACATCGACCCCACTCACGTCGCACCGCCACACCATCGCTCTTGTGCAGCCTTCCGGTCATCAGATGGAAGGCCCCTACTCCGCCCGCTTCCCATCAGTTCGTTCGGGAGAGACAACTCGGCGAACGCCGATAGGCCGGGGGGCTGCAGAGGAGCGATGGCATCGGAGGCCACGACGCCCGCCTGGCGGGCGTCCACCGGGATCGCTGCCCTTCCAACCACGAACACACGACAGACGTAAGGCGACGACATGGCCGGGGCACCCGCAGAGTTCGACCACACACCGGTCATGGTCGACCGGATCACCGACCTCTTCGCCTCCGTGCCGGCAGGCACCATCGTCGACGCCACCGTCGGTGGCGGTGGCCACGCTGCTGCGCTGCTGACCGCCCACCCGCACCTGCGCGTCCTCGGGTTCGACCAGGACCCGGTAGCGCTCGAGGCCAGCGCCCGTCGCCTGGCCCCCTTCGGTGACCGGGCCACGCTCGAGCGCACGCGGTTCGACCGGTTGGCCGCCGTGGTCGATCGCCTCGGTGTGGCGCCGGTGTCCGGGGTGCTGTTCGACCTCGGCGTGTCGTCGCCCCAGCTCGACGTGGGCGATCGAGGCTTCAGCTACCGCAACGACGGACCGCTGGACATGCGCATGGACCCGTCGGCCTCGCTCAGCGCGGACGACGTGGTGAACGCCTGGTCGGTCGAGGAGCTCACCACGGTGCTGCAGCGCTTCAGCGACGAGCGCTTCGCCGGGCGCATCGCCCGGGCCATCGTGGCCGCTCGGCCGGTGTCGTCCACCGCCGAGCTGGCCGAGCTCGTGCGCTCCGCCATCCCTGCCGCGGCGCGCCGTCGTGGAGGCCATCCCGCCACCCGCACGTTCCAGGCGGTGCGCATCGCCGTCAACGAGGAGCTCGACATCCTCCCGAGCGCCATCGACCAAGCGATCGCCGCCCTGGTGCCGGGTGGCCGCATCGCCGTGCTGGCCTACCACTCGGGCGAGGACCGCATCGTGAAGGAGCGCCTCCGCCACGGCGAAGACGGCGGCTGCACCTGTCCGCCGAGCCTGCCGTGCGCCTGCGGCGCCGTCAAGGTGCTGCGGCTGCTGAAGCGGGGAGCCTGGAAGGCGTCCGACGAGGAGTTGGTCCGCAACCCGCGTGCCTCGAGCGCCCGCCTCCGTGCGGCCGAGCGACTGCCCGATGCCGAGGTGGCCGCATGACCGCCCCCCAGGTCGCGCCGAAGCAGGCCCCGGCCCGCCCGGCGCGCGCCCCGCGCCCCGCACCGGTCCACGAGGGCGTCGCCGCCCGGCTCCGCTCGACCGTGTCCCGCACGGCGGACCGGCCGGCCCGCAACCTCGTCGGCACGGTGCTGCTCTCGCTGCTGTTCGTCGCCGTGTTCGGCATCGTCGTGTTCCAGGCGCTGCTCATCCAGACCCAGGCCCGCCTCGACGACCTCGACGAGAAGATCGTGGTCGAGCAGCAGCGGTCCGACGCCCTGCGGGTCGACCTGGCCGAACGACAGTCGCCCGAGCGCATCGTGACCGTGGCCCGCGACCGCCTCGGCATGATCGATCCCGCCGAGGTGCTCTACCTCGAGAACGACCTGACCGATGATGCGGCTGCCGTCCTGGAGCCCGCCCCCCCGACCGGTGACCCGACCAGCGACGGCGAAGGTCGAGGCTGATGGCGCGCACCGGCCCCGAGCTGCCGGATCGTCGTCGATCGTCGTCTGCTGCTGCCCGTCCCAGCCGAAGGCTCACTGCGGGCGATCCCCGCGTGGCCGGCGCTCCGCGCGCCGCCGCTCCCGGCCGCTCGTCGACCCCCAGCCGCCCGGCTGCGGCCCGGCCCACGGCATCCCGACCCGTCCCGGCGGCTCGACGCGCCACCACGGCCGGCGCCACCACGGCCCGCGCCACCACCTCCCGCCCGGCCACGCCCCGGGCGGCGAGGTCCCGAACAGCGTCGACCCGCTCGGCCACGACCCGCCCGGCCACGCCCCGAGCCGGGGCCACCCGCTCCGGTCGCGCGCGGGCCACGACGGCGCGTCCCTCCTCGGCCCCCCGTCGCACCGCACGGCGACGAGCCAGCCGCGTCGACACCCGGCGCCGCCTCGTCGGGCTCCTCATCGTGCTGGCGCTGTTCATGGCCGTGATCGGGGTCAAGCTCGCCGACCTGCAGGTGCTGCGGCCCACCGACTACCGAGAGCTCAGCGTCGACCAACGCGTGTTCGAGCAGACGTTGCCGGCCGAGCGAGGAACGATCTTCGACCGCAACGGGGTCGAGTTGGCCGTGTCCGTGCCCACGTCGGCCATCTTCGTGGACCCGAAGCTCGTCGAGGACCCCGCGGCCGAGGCCGCCCAGCTGGCCCAGGTCCTGGGGCTCGACGTGGCTCCCATCGAGGCGGCGATGGCGGCCAGCAATCGGTTCGGCTACGTGGCCCGTCAGGTGGACGACGCTACGGTGGCCGAGGTCGAGGCGCTCGAGCTGGCCGGCGTCGCCTTCCTGACCGAGCCCAAGCGGCTCACCCCGAACGGGGAGCTGGCCCGGTCGGTCATCGGCCAGGTCGACACCGACGGCGTGGGCTACCTCGGCCTCGAGAAGACCTTCAGCGACCAGCTCACCGGCGAGCCGGGTCGGCTGTCGCTCGAGCGTGCGCCCGACGGTCGGACCATCCCCGTCGGCGAGCACCACCTGGTGCCGGCCGTGCAGGGCGACGACCTCGTGCTCACCCTCGATCGCTCGTTGCAGTTCGAGTCCGAGCGGATCCTGGCTGAGTCGGTGACCGAGTCGAAGGCCAAGGGCGCCATGGCCGTCGTCAGCCGCCCGGACACCGGCGAGATCCTCGCCCTCGTCAACGTGTCGGCGGACGAGGAGACCGGCGAGGTGCGTGTGAACTCGAACAACGCCTCGCTGACCGAGGTGTACGAACCGGGCTCCGTGATGAAGATCGTGGCGGCTTCGGCCGCCATCGAAGAGGGACTGGTCGAGCCCGAGACGCCCGTCGTGGTGCCGGACACCATCACCCTCGGCGGTGCCCAGTTCTCCGAGCACGACTACCACGGCACCGTCTCGTGGCCGGTGTCGAAGATCATCAGCGAGTCGTCCAACGTGGGCACGATCAAGCTCGGCCAGATGCTCGGTGAGCAGCGCCTCTACGACTACCTCCGGTCGTTCGGCTTCGCAGAGCGCACCGCCCTCGACTTCCCGAACGAGCAGACCGGTCAGCTCATGCAGCCGGCCGATTGGTGGGGGTCGTCGATGGGGAGCATCCCCATCGGCCAGGGCGTGTCGGTCACGCCCATGCAGATGCTGCTCGCCTACAACACCATCGCCAACGGTGGCACCTACGTTCCCCCCCGCCTCGTGCAGTCCACCGTCGAGCCCGACGGCACGACCCACCCGTTCTCGCCCGCCGACCCTCGCCGGGTGGTGAGCGAGGACACGGCCGACAAGATGAACCTGATGCTCCGCGGTGTCGTCACCGGGGGCACGGGCACCAAGGCGGCCGTCGACGGGTACACGGTGGCGGGCAAGACGGGTACTGCCCGCAAGCCGCAACCGACCGGTGGCTACACCGACGCCAACGGCCTCGTGCAATACCAGGGCACGTTCGTTGGCTTCGTGCCGGCCGAGGCCCCGACCCTGTCGATCATCGTGGTCATCGACGAGCCGCATGCCGGCTCGATCTTCGGTGGCCAGACAGCGGCCCCGGCGTTTGCTCGCATCGCCGAGCTGGCCCTGCGTCGCTACGACGTGCGTCCACCGGCGTCGGACCGCTCGGCGCGGTTCGTGTCGGACATCCCCGATGATCCGTCCGCCAACCTGACCGGGGCCGAGTCCGGCACGGCGCTGCCCAAGACGGCTGACGGCCGGGTCCGGGCCCTGCCCGCCGGCGCCACCCCACCCGGCGCCGAGCCCAAGTCGGTCGGCACGACCTCGACGACGACGCAGTCGACGTCCACCACCGAGACGTCAGCGGGGGCGTGACCGTGGACCTCGACGTGCTGCTCGCCGAGCTCGCACCCGTGCCACCCGGTGCGGACGTCGACGTCAGCTCGATCGAGCTCGACAGCCGCCGGGTCGTGCCGGGCGCGCTCTTCTGCTGCATCCCGGGCGAGCACGCCGACGGCCACGACCACGCCCCCGACGCGGTGGCCGCCGGCGCCGTCGCCTTGCTGGCCGAGCGTCCGGTGGCCGTCGATGTGCCGACGTCGCTGGTGCCCTCGGTGCGGACCGTGATCGGCCCGGTGGCCGCCCGATTGTCGGGGTCCCCGTCGACGCGTCTCGACGTGGTCGGCATCACGGGCACCAACGGCAAGACAACCACGGCCGAGCTCGTCCGCGTGATCCTCGAGCACGCGGCGCGGCCGACCACCGTGATCGGCACCCTCACCGGTGCCCGCACCACCCCAGAGGCCCCCGAGCTGCAACGGCTGCTTTCCGGCGCGGTCGACGCCGGCCAGCGGGCCGTGGCCATGGAGGTGTCGTCGCACGCCCTCGCGCAGCACCGCGTCGATGGCACACGGATGGCCGTGGCCGTCTTCACCAACCTGAGTCGCGACCACCTCGACTACCACCCGTCCATGGAGGCCTACTTCCGCGCCAAGGCCCGGCTGTTCACGCCGGAGCTCGCCGCTGCCGCCGTGGTCAACGTCGACGATCCCCACGGTCGGCTGCTGCTCGACGCGGCCGTCGTCCCCACCGTCGGCTTCGGCCTGGCCGATGCTGACGACCTGCACGTCACCGCCGCCGGGAGCGACTTCACCTGGCGTGGGCACGAGGTGCACCTGTCGATGGTGGGGCGGTTCAACGTGGCCAACGCCGTCGCTGCGGCCACGGCGTGCTCGGTGCTCGGCGTCGACGACGCCACCATCGCGGCGGCGCTCAGCAGCCCGGCCTCGGTGCCGGGTCGGTTCGAGCGGATCGACGCCGGGCAGCCGTTCACCGTGGTGGTCGACTTCGCCCACACGCCCGACGGCCTCGAGCAGGCCCTGGCCGCGGCGCGGGAGCTGGCCGGCCCGCACCGGGTCCTCGTCGTGTTCGGCTGCGGTGGTGACCGCGACGCCACCAAGCGCCCGGAGATGGGCGAGGTGGCGGCACGGATGGCTGACCTCGTCGTCGTCACCGCCGACAACTCCCGCCACGAGCAGACCGGCGACATCATCGACGCCATCGTCGGCGGGATCCCAGCGGGATCCACTTCCGCCGCAATCGTCGTCGAGGCCGATCGAGCCCGCGCCATCGGCCTCGCCCTCGAAGCCGCCCACGACGGCGACGTCGTGGTCGTCGCCGGCAAGGGACACGAGACGACCCAGACCCTCGGCGACGTGACGTCGCCCTTCGACGACCGCGTGGTGGTCGCCGCCGCTCTGGCCGACCGGAGGCGACACCGGTGATCCGCCTCCTCATGGCCGCCGCCATCTCGCTCACCGTGTCGATCATCGGCACGAAGCTCCTGATCGAGGTCCTCGTCCGGCGCCGCATCGGCCAGCCGATCCGCGAAGACGGCCCGCAGGGCCACATCACCAAGGCCGGGACGCCGACCATGGGTGGCCTGGCCATCGTCGGTGGCGCATCGCTGGCCTACGTGGTGTCGGACCTGATCCTGAAGTTCACCGACCGCTCCACCGTGTTCACGCGCTCGGGCATCTTCGTGATGATGGCCATCGTCGGCGCCGGGCTCGTCGGGTTCGTGGACGACTGGATCAAGGTCACCCGCGAGCGCAACCTCGGGTTGAACAAGCGAGCCAAGATCCTCGGCCTGCTCATCGTCGCCTTCGGCTTCCCGCTGCTGATGGTGAACTTCACCGCCCAGCACACGACGTTGTCGTTCACCCGGTGGGACCAACCCGGTTGGAACCTCGGAACGTGGGGGTGGGTGATCTTCGCCGCTGTGCTCATCCTGGCCACCACGAACGGGGTCAACCTCACCGACGGTCTCGACGGGCTGGCCGGCGGCTCGGCCACCCTGTCGTTCGGCGCCTTCGTGGTCATCGGCTTCTGGGCCTTTCGCCATGGCCCGTCCTACCCGCTCGACAACGTGTACAACACCCCGCACGCCCTCGACCTGGCCGTCATCGCCGCAGCCATGGCCGGTGGCTGCCTCGGCTTCCTGTGGTGGAACGCCCCGCCGGCCCGCATCTTCATGGGAGACACCGGCGCCCTGGCCATCGGTGCCGGCCTGGCCGCCCTCGCCCTCGCCCTCAACGTCCAGATCCTGCTCGTCATCATCGGCGGCCTCTACGTGATGGAGACGGTGTCGGTCATCCTGCAGGTGGCGACCTTCCGCCTCTTCGGCGGACGCCGGATCTTCCGCATGGCACCGATCCACCACCACTTCGAGCTCGGTGGATGGCCCGAGACGACCGTCATCATCCGACTGTGGATCGTGGCCGGGCTGTGCACCTCGTTGGCCCTCGGCGTGTTCTACTTCGACTTCCTCCGGGTGTCGGGCGGATGACGGCCATCGACCACCTCGTGGACCGACCGCTCGTCCTGGGGCTCGGCATCACCGGTCGGGCCGTCGCCGGGGCGCTGGTGCGGCGCGGCGCCGACGTCGTCGTGGTCGACGACCGCGATGACCCGACCCTGCGGGCGGCGGCCGACGCCTTGGGCGTCACCCTCGTGGTCGCGCCCGACGTGTCGGCGTGGCCCGACCTGCTCGCCGACCGCCACGTCGTGCTGCCCAGCCCGGGGGTGCCCGACGCCCACCCGGCCTTCGCCGCGGCTCGCGGGCGCGTGCCGGTGCTCAGCGAGTTCGATCTGGCCAGCGCCTGGGACGACCGACCGATCGCCGCCATCACCGGCACCAACGGCAAGACGACGGTCACGACCCTCGTCACCGCCATGCTGGTGGCGTCGGGCGTCGACGCGACCGACGCCGGCAACACCGACGTCCCGCTCGTGACCGCCATCGAGTCGTCCACCGTCGAGGTCTTCGTCGTCGAGGCGTCGTCGTTCCGTCTGGGTCACACGCAGCACTTCTCGCCGACGGTGGCCACCTGGCTCAACTTCGCTCCCGACCACCTCGACATCCACGTCTCGCTGTCGGCCTACGAGCTGGCCAAAGCCCGGATCTGGCGGGAGCGGCCCCACGACGGGTTGGCCGTGGCCAACGCCGACGATCCCGTGGTCATGCGCCACCTGCCGTCGACCGGCGGCGTCGAGACGTTCGGCCTGGCCGGCAACGGCGACTGGACCGAGCGCGACGGCTTCCTGGTCCAGCCCGACGGCACCCACCTGTTGGCCGTGGCCGACCTGCCGAGGTCGCTGCCGCACGATCGGGCCAACGCCCTCGCCGCCGCGGCCACGGCCCTCGGCGTCGGCGCCGACCTCGACGGCGTGCGCACGGCCCTCGCCGCGTTCAGCGGCCTACACCACCGCGTCGAACTGGTGGGGGAGTGGGACGGCGTGGCCTGGTTCGATGACTCGAAGGCCACGACCCCGCACGCCACGATGGCCGCCCTGGCCGGCTTCGACGACGTCGTGCTCATCGCCGGGGGTCGCAACAAGGGCCTCGACCTCGGCACCCTGGCCGGCGGTGCCGACCGCATCCGCAGCGTGGTCGCCATCGGCGAGGCATCGGACGAGGTGGCCGCCGCCTTCGCCGGCCGACGCCCCGTGGCCGTGGCCACCGACATGGACGAGGCCGTCGCCCTGGCCCGGAGCGCCACAGGCGGCGCCGGCACGGTGCTGCTCTCGCCGGGCTGCGCCTCGTTCGACTGGTACCGCTCGTACGGCGAGCGGGGCGATGCCTTCGCCACCGCCGTGCGGCGCGCCCACGGTGCCGACGGGCACGCCACACGTACGACACCGGACGGGTCCCCGACCCCCCGACCAGAGGTGAGCTCATGACCGCACCCACACGCACCCGTCCCCGCCTCGTCACGCCGACGGCGCGTCCGCTGTCGACCCGTCCGGAAGCGCGGGGCTCGGCGTCGCCCTCGGCGCGGACTGACGCGGCGCCGTCCGCGAAGCGTTCGGCCCGCACCACGGCCACGACTCGTCGGCGTGGGCTGCTGAACCTCCCTGGCCGACGGACCCCGTCCTTCCTCGCCCTGGTGGCCCTCGTCGGGCTACTCAGCATCACCGGGCTGGTGATGGTCCTGTCGGCGTCGTCGGCGTCGTCACAGGCCACCTACGGGTCGCCCTGGTACCAGTTCCAGCGCCAGCTCATGTGGTTGGGCATCAGCCTGGCCGCCCTCGGGATCGCCGTCCGCATCGACTACCGCTCGTGGCGCGCCGCCATCCGTCCGGGGATGGCGCTCACCTTCGCCATGCTGGTGGCCGTGCTCGTGCCCGGGGTCGGGCGCACCGTGAACGGGTCCTCGCGCTGGCTCGGCGTCGGGCCGTTCATCGTGCAGCCCTCGGAGTTGGCCAAGCTCGTGCTCCTGTTGTTCACCGCCGACCTGCTGGCCCGCCGGGCCAAGAAGATCGACCAGACGCAGCTCACGCTCCGACCGGTCCTCGTGGTGTTCGGTGCTGCCGCCGGGCTGATCATGCTCCAGCCCAACCTGGGGACCACGGTGCTGATCTTCGTGATCCTCATGACCATGCTCTTCGTGAGCGGCGTGCCGCTCAAGTCCCTCGGCATCACCCTCGCCATCTTCGGTGGGGTGGGCGTGGCCTTCGCCGTGCTCGAGCCGTACCGCATGCGGCGGCTGTCGGCCTTCGCCGACCCGTGGGCCGATCCGCTCAACACCGGCTACCAGACGCTGCAGTCGCAGGCTGCGCTGGCCAACGGCGGCGCGGTCGGCCAGGGCTTGGGCCAGGGTCGAGCCAAGTACGGCTTCCTCCCTGAAGGCCACACCGACTTCATCTTCTCCAACATCGGCGAGGAGCTCGGCCTGCTCGGCGCCGTGGTGCTGCTGGTGGTGTTCGTGGCCATCGCCGTCTACGGCATCCGGGTGGCCATGCACGCCCCCGATCGCTTCGGGATGCTGGTGGCCACCGGCGTCACCACCTGGATCCTCGTGCAGGCCTTCGTGAACCTCGGGGCTGTGGTCGGCGTGCTGCCCATCACCGGCGTGCCCTTGCCGTTCGTGTCGTTCGGCGGTTCGTCGCTCATCGTGACCATGGCCGCCTTCGGCCTCCTGCTCAACGTGGCCCGACAGAGCGACGCGTGACCGACGCGGCCACCGCCACCGACGTGGTGATCGCCGGCGGGGGCACCGCCGGGCACGTGCTGCCGGGCCTGGCCATCGCTCGAGCGCTGGTGGCCCGTGGACATGAGGTCGACGCCATTCACTTCGTCGGTTCGGAGCGGGGGCTCGAGGTGCGCCTCGTGCCCGAGGCCGGCTTTCCCCTGCACGTGCTGGCTGGGCGGGGGATCGAGCGACGGGTCAGCGTCTCCGCCGTGCGGTCGGCACTGTCGATCGTCAAAGGCGTCGTGCAGGGCATCGGGCTGCTGCGCCGCCTGCATCCGAAGGTGGTGGTCGTGCTCGGGGGCTATGCGGCGGTGCCGTGCGTGGTGGCCAGCGTCCTGTGGCGCATCCCCATGGTCGTGGCCGAGCAGAACGCCAAGGCCGGCGCCGCCAACCGGCTGGCCGGCCGCTTCGCCAAGGCCTGCGCCGTGCCGTTTCCCGGCACCGACCTGCCCCGTGCGGTGGTCACCGGCAACCCGGTGCGCGACGAGATCCTGGGCATCGATCGAGCCACCGATGGCGACGCAGCCCGCCGTCAGCTGGGCCTTCCCGCCGATCGGGTGGTCATCGCCGTGTTCTCGGGCTCGCTCGGCTCACGCCGGATCAACACGGCCGTCCGGGCGCTGGCCGACCGTTGGATCGACCGCACTGATGTGGCCATCCACCACGTGGCCGGCACCCGGGACTGGGACGCGCTGCAGGCCGAGCCGTTCGCCGCTCGTCCCGTCGGGCTCGTCTACGACCAGATTCGCTACCAGGACCGGATGGATCTGCTGCTGGCGGCCGCCGATCTGGCCGTGTGCCGCTCGGGCGGGACGACGGTGGCGGAGCTGGCGGCCGTCGGGTTGGGATCCGTGCTCGTGCCGCTCCCCATCGCGCCGCGCGACCACCAGACGGCCAACGCCGGCCCGCTGGTGGCGGCCGGAGCGGCTCTCCTGGTGGACGACGCCGACCTCGACGCCGACAAGCTCGACGCGCTGCTGTCGCCCTTGCTCGACGTACCCGCCACACTCGTGGCCATGGGCACCGCGGCTCGCACCCTCGCCATCCCCGATGCGGCCGACCGCGTGGCCGCCTTGGCCGACGAGGTGGCCCGACCGTGAGCACCGTCGACCTGTCCGGCCGGCAGCGGATCCACGTGGTGGGCATCGGCGGCGCCGGGATGAGCGCCATCGCCGACGTGCTGGCGGCCATGGGCCACGAGGTGTCGGGCAGCGACTTGCGCACATCGGCGCCGCTGGAGCGCCTCGCCGCCGCCGGTGTGGCCGTGCACGTCGGCCACGATGCCGCCTACGTCGGCCCCGACGTCGACCTCGTGGCCATCTCGACGGCCATCCCGGCCGACAACGTCGAGGTCGTGGCCGCCGAGGCGCAGGGCATCACCGTGGCCCGGCGGGCCGGGGTGCTCGCCGCCATCGCCGGGCTCCGTTCGACGGTGGCCGTGGCCGGCACGCACGGAAAGACGACCACGTCGTCGATGCTGGCGCTCGTGCTCATCGCCGCCGGCGTGCGGCCGTCGTTCATCATCGGCGGCGACGTGAACGAGATCGGCACGGGCTCGGCGTGGGACGAGGGCGATCTGTTCGTGGTCGAGGCCGACGAGAGCGACGGCACGTTCCTCGAGCTGGCGCGGCACGCGGCGGTCATCACCAACGTCGAGCCCGACCACCTCGAGCACTACGGCTCGTGGTCGGCGCTGCAGGAGGCGTTCGTCCGCTTCGCCTCGGAGACGCCGGGCCCCGTGGTGATGTGCGCCGACGACGACGGCGCCGCCACCCTGGCGCGACGGGTCGGAGCCACCACCTACGGCACGGCCGAGGATGCCACCTACCGCATGGTCGGGCTGACCAGCGGTCGCGACGGATCGTCGTTCGCCCTCGTCCACGACGGTGTCGAGCTCGGCACGATCGTCCTGCCGGTGGCCGGTGCGCACAACGCCCGCAACGCGGCGGCGGCGGCCGTGACGGGGCTGGCCCTGGGCGTCCCGTTCGCCGATGCGGCCGCCGCCCTGGCGCGCTTCGGCGGCGTGGCCCGACGGTTCGAACATCGAGGCGAGGCCGGCGGCGTCACCTTCGTCGACGACTACGCCCACCTCCCCACCGAGGTCGCCGCCGCGGTGGCGGCGGCGGTCGACGGGGGATGGGGCCGGGTCGTGTGCGTCTTCCAGCCCCACCGCTACAGCCGGACGGCGGCGCTGTGGCAGGACTTCGCCGCATCGTTCCGCGGTGCCGACGTGCTGGTGGTGACCGACATCTACGCCTCGGGGGAGGCGCCGCGCCCCGGTGTCACGGGGGAGCTCATCGCCCGGGCGGTGGGCGACGCCGATCCCGCGCAGGTCGTGCGCTACCTGCCCCGTCGAGCTGATGTGGTGTCGTTCCTCGTCGATGAGCTCCGGCCCGGCGACCTGTGCCTGACGCTCGGTGCGGGCGACCTGACCACGCTGCCGCCCGTCGTCCAGGACGCGCGGCGCGAGGGCACCTCGTGAACGGCGTCGTCGCCACCGTGGGCGAGATCGCCCGACGCCTTGGTGCCCGAGCCGAGCGGGATGCGCCGCTCGGGTCGCTCACGACCTCTCGCGTCGGTGGTCGGGCGGCCGTGCTCGTGCGCGCCGGCGACGTCGACGACCTCGTGGCCGTGGCCGCCACCGTGCGCGGCACCGACGTGCCTGTGCTGGTGGTGGGCAAGGGCTCGAACCTGTTGGTCGCGGATCGCGGCTTCGACGGGGTGGCCGTGGTGCTCGGCGATGCCTTCTCGACCATCGACGTCACGGGCACGGTCGTCCGCTGTGGCGGAGCGGCGTCGCTGCCGGTGGTGGCTCGCCAGACGGTGCACGCCGGGTTGACCGGCTTCGAGTGGGCGGTGGGCGTGCCCGGATCGATCGGGGGTGCGGTGCGGATGAACGCCGGCGGCCACGGCTCGGACATGGCTGCGGCCGTGCAGAGGGTCCGCCTGCTGGACCTCCGCAGCGGCGAGGATGAGGTGGTGCCTGCTGCGTCGCTCGACCTCGACTATCGGCGGTCGTCGGTGCGTTCGGACCAGGTCGTGGTGTGGGCCGAGCTCGGGCTGTCGATGCTCGGAGCGGACTCGGATCCGTCGGTCGGCGAGGGTGCCCTGCGCGAGATCGTCCGCTGGCGGCGCGAACACCAACCCGGCGGGGCCAACGCCGGTTCGGTGTTCACGAACCCGGTCGGCGACAGCGCCGGTCGGTTGATCGAGGCGGCCGGCGCCAAGGGGCTGCGCGTGGGCACCGCAGCCGTGTCCGACAAGCACGCCAACTTCATCCAGGCCGATGACGGCGGCTCGGCCGACGACGTGCTGGCGCTGATGGTCGAGGTCGAGCGGCGAGTGCTCGAGCACAGCGGCGTTCCCCTCCACGCCGAGACCCGCGTCGTCGGGTTCCCGGGCATGCTCGGCGGTCCCTCGTGAGGGGCGACGTCGTCGACCGCGAGGTGGCCGTCGACCCGCGCATCGCCGAGCGCCGTCGGCAGGTGGCGTACGACCGCCGCCGGAGGATCCTGCGCCGACTGGGACCGGTGGCTGTGGTCGTGCTGCTCGCCGCCGGCGCCTACGGACTGTCGCAGACGGCGGCCATGGACGTCGACCAGGTCGTGGTCGACGGCTCCGTGCGCTCGGATCCGGTGGCCGTGGCCGCCGCGTCGGGCATCCGCTCGGGCGATCCGCTCCTCGGTCTCGACGCCGGAGCCATCGAGTCGGCCGTCGAGGCCCTGCCGTGGGTGGCCGACGCCACGTTGTCCCGCACGTGGCGCAGCGGCACGGCCACCCTCACGATCGTCGAGCGCACGCCCTCGGCCATCGTCCGCACGCCCGAGGGGATGATGGTGGTCGACCCCTCCGGCCGTGTTCTCGAGTTCGCGCCGCCCGGCGTGGCCCTGCTCCACGGCGGCGGCCTCGCTGTCGTCGAAGGTCTGCCGGCGGCGCCGGCCGGCACCACCCTGGGCCCGGAGGTGGCGGCACCGCTGGCCGTGGTGGCGGCGTTGACCCCGGGCGTGCGCAGCCGCGTCGAGGTGGTCCGGGCCGTGGGGGAGCAGGTCGAGCTCCAGCTCCAGCCCGACGGCACCGTCGAGCTGGGCCGCCCCGTCGACCTCGCCGAGAAGGTCCAGACGCTCCAGAGCGTGCTGGCCGAGGTCGACCTGTCGTGCCTCGCCGTCGTCGATGTCCGCGTCCCGGACACGGGAGTGTTGACCCGGGTGCCCTCATGTGCGTAGAGTCTCATCCACAAGCAGAGGTTGAGCGGCGCAGCGAAAGGCTCAACCTGAAGTTCAACGTTAGGCCGGGCCTCCTCACGGGGTCCGGCTTTGGCCGTTCTCATGCCTGATCGCCTCTTCGATCCAGACCAGCGACCGTCGGACGTACCGGCGCCTCCAACCTCAGCAACTCCAACGATGCCTGCTCCAGCAGGAAGCACGAAGGGAACCACGCCAATGGTCGGCAACCCGCAGAACTACCTCGCGGTCATCAAGGTGGTCGGCGTCGGCGGCGGTGGCTGCAACGCCGTCAACCGCATGATCGATGCCGGCCTGAAGGGCGTCGAGTTCATCGCCGTCAACACCGACGCGCAGGCCCTCTTGATGAGCGACGCCGACGTCAAGCTCGACATCGGCCGTGAGCTCACCCGCGGCCTCGGTGCCGGGTCCGACCCCGAGGTCGGCCGGGAGGCCGCCGAGGCCCACCGCCAAGAGCTCGAAGAGGCACTCAACGGTGCCGACATGGTGTTCATCACCGCCGGCAAGGGCGGCGGCACGGGCACCGGTGCGGCTCCCGTCATCGCCGAGATCGCGAAGAACCTGGGCGCCCTCACCATCGGCGTCGTCACCCGCCCCTTCGGCTTCGAGGGTCGTCGTCGTGCCGTGCAGGCCGAGCAGGGCATCCAGCGCCTGAAGGAGAAGGTCGACACCCAGATCGTCATCCCCAACGATCGGCTGCTCACCGTCTCCAACGACAAGACGTCGGTGCTCAACGCCTTCAAGATGGCCGACGAGGTTCTCCTCCAAGGCGTCCAGGGCATCACCGACCTCATCACCACGCCCGGCCTGATCAACACCGACTTCGCCGACGTCAAGATGATCATGAGCGACGCCGGCTCGGCCCTCATGGGCATCGGCTACGGCGCCGGCGAGGGCCGTGCCCTCACCGCCGCCCGCGCCGCCATCTCGAGCCCGCTGCTCGAGGCGTCCATCGAAGGTGCCCGCGGCATCCTGCTCACCATCGCCGGTGGCAGCGACCTCGGCCTGTTCGAGGTCAACGAGGCCGCCGAGGTCATCCACGGCGTGGCCCACCCCGACGCCAACATCATCTTCGGCACGGTCATCGACGACGAGATGGGCGACGAGGTCCGCGTCACCGTCATCGCCGCCGGCTTCGACCGGTGGGACGCCGAGAAGACGGCCGGGCAGAGCGCCCCGGGTCGCCCGGCCCGCCAGGCCGACCTCGCCCCGGTGGCCGACGTGTTCTCGCAGGCCGACGAGCCCGAGGCCGACGAGGGCGACGACGAATTCGACGTGCCGTCGTTCCTCAAGTAGCCGCACCGTCGCCGCCATCGTGATCGCCCCGGTGCTGCACCGTCGGTGGTCGCTCGACGACGGGGGATCCGTGAACGTCCGCTTCACCGAGCGGCCCGACGGCGACCTGCGCACCACCGACCCCGCTCCGGGGTTGGCGGCGCGTCGGCGGGCCGTCGTCGACCGACCGTGGGTCTGGGTCCGCCAGGTCCACGGTGCCGAGGTGCTGGTGGTCGGGCCCGACGACGATCCACTGGCCGTCGCCGGCCGCGACGCCGATGCGGTGGTCACCGCCCGACGTGACGTCGCCATCGCCGTGCACACGGCCGATTGTGCCCCCGTGGCGCTGTGGAGCCCGGAGGGCGTCCTGGGCGTGGCCCATGCCGGCTGGCGGGGGCTGGCGGACGGCGTGATCGAGGCCACGGTGGCGGCGATGGCCTCGCTCGGGGCCACGTCCATCGGCGGCGTGCTGGGCCCGTGCATCCATGCCGACCGCTACGAGTTCGGCGCCGTCGAGCTCGACGTGGTGGCCGAGCGCTACGGCCCCGGCGTGCGGGCCGTGACGTCGTCCGGCACGCTCGCCCTCGACGTCCCTGCCGCGGTGGCCGTGGCCGTCGAGCGGGCCACGGGCTCACCCCTCGACGACGTCGACGTGTGCACGGCGGCCAGCCTCGAGCGCCAGTGGTCGCACCGGGCCCGGTCCGACGTCGAGCGCCAGGCCGTCGTGATGTGGCGCACCGGCCCCGAGGAGTCCCCGTGATCGGCGTGGCGGCCATCGAAAGCAACCTCATCGCCCTGCGGGGCACCATCGAACACGCGGCGTCCACGGCTGGCCGCGACGCGTCGGATGTCACCATCGTGGCCGTCACCAAGGGCTTCGGGCCCGAGCTGATCGGTCGCGCCGTGCAGGCCGGCCTCGAGGACCTGGGGGAGAGCTACGCCCAGGAACTGCTGCGCAAGGTGGACGAGGTCGCGGTCGACGAGTTGTCGGTGGCGCTTCGCTGGCACTTCATCGGCAACCTCCAGCGCAACAAGGTGAAGGCCATCGCCCCCCATGTGCACCTGTGGCACAGCGTCGACCGCCGCTCGCTCGGCGCCGAGATCGCCAAGCACGCTCCTGGCGCCGCCGTTCTGGCCCAGCTCAACCTCTCGGGCGAGTCGGGGAAGGGCGGCGGCCCGGTCGACGAGACCGAGTCGCTGGTCGGTGAGCTGCGGGCGCTCGGCCTCGACGTGCGCGGCCTGATGGGGGTCGGGCCGGCCGGGCCGCCCGAGGCGTCTCGCCCCGGATTCCGGGCGCTGGTGGCGCTGGCCGACGCCCTCGACCTGCCGGTGCGGTCGATCGGCATGAGCGGCGACGTGGCCGTGGCCGTGGAGGAGGGCGCCACCATGGTGCGGGTCGGCAGCGGGCTGTTCGGCCCACGTCCGGCGAAGGTCCCGGCGCCAGCCCCGTCGTGAGGCGGGCGAGGATTCGCAGCACGACCGGTGTGGCGTGCGAGACTGCCGGGCACGAGCGAGCCGAGAGGCGAGGCGACGCATGTGACGGGACCTGTCGAGCGCAGCGAGACGAGAACCTGAGCATCGAAGCGTTCACCGACCTGTTCGATCCGTGAGCTTTGGAGGAACGATGTCGACCATGTGGCGACGGACCATGCTCTACCTGGGGCTGGGTCCGGATGACGAGTACGAGGATGACCTCACCATCGACGCGCCGGTGCGCGAGCCGATGGCCAGCGCCCGTCCCGTGCCGGCGCAGGCCGCTCGAGAAGGCCAGGGCCGTCCGTCCGGGACTCGGCCCACCGGCGCATCGCCGCAGGGCCGTCCACCGCAGGGTCGCCCCGCCTCGTCGCCCCAGGACCGCCCATCGCAGCCGTCCCGCCCCCGCCCCGTCGATGCCGACGGCGGTCCCCCTCGCCAGCCCCCCTCGAACGGTGATCCGATGTCCGCCAAGCCCAAGCCCGTCGTTCGCCCGGTGCCCGCCGCGGCCAAGCCGTTCGTGGTCGTGCCCGAGAACTTCAACCAGGCCCAGGAGGTGGGGGATCGCTTCAAGGCCAGCCAGCCCGTGATCCTCAACTTGCAGGCCGCCGACAAGACGCTCAGCCGCCGACTCCTCGACTTCTCGTCGGGCCTCTGCTACGCCCTCGGCGGCAACATGGAGAAGGTCGCCACCCAGGTGTACCTGCTCACGCCGACCAACGTCGAGGTCTCCCTCGACGAGCGCCGCCGCTTGGCCGAGCGCGGCCTGCACGACGCCTGACGCCCCGACCATGTCCTCCCTGCTGTGCCTGGTCCTCGAGCTCTACGTGCTCGTGCTCTTCGTCCGGATCGCGCTGTCGTGGATCCCGGGATCGACGGAGGGCTTCCTCGGGAAGGTCTCTTCGGTCACGTTCACCCTCACCGAGCCGCTGCTGGCCCCGATCCGCTCGGCACTGCCCCCCATCCGCGTCGGCGGCATGGGGTTCGACGTCTCCGTGATCATCGTGATGGTGGGCGTGATCATCCTCCAGGGCTTCGTCTGCTGAACCCGCCGCCACCCGGAGCGGGTCGGCGACACGACATGACCAGCGGGTGCGTCGAGGCTGGGTACCATCGACCCCATGGACGGCACCCCTGATCTGGTCACCGCAGTGAAGTTCCGCGAGATCAAGCGCGGCGGCTACGACCCCGACGAGGTCCACACCTACCTCGAGGAGCTGTCGGCCAAGATCTCGCAGCTCAAGGACATGGCCAAGACGGCCATCGACCGAGCCGAAGCAGCCGATGCCCGGGCCGCGGAGACGAAGCGCCAACTGGCCGACGCCGAGGTGCGCGTGGCCCAGGCTGCCTCGGCCGTGCCGGCGCCGCTCACCCCCGAGGAGGAGGCGGCCAAGGCCACCGGCATCCTCGGGATGGCCCAGCAGACAGCCGCCGCCGCCGTGGCCAACGCCGAAGCCGAGGCGAAGACGATCCTGGCCGATGCCCGCACGCGGGCGGCCGAGGTCGTGGCCGAGGCCGACGCCCGCAGCCGCGAGCAGCTCGGCGACGCCGAGCGCAAAGCCGGGGCCCTGCTGGCCGAGGTGCGCGACGAGGTGGCGTCCGAGCGCGAGAAGCAGCTCGGCGACGTCCACGCCGAGGTCGGCGCGCTGGTCGCCCGCCGCCACGAGCTGGCCGACGACGTGTCCCGCCTCGACGCCTTTGCCTCGGCCGAGCGCGAGCGTGTGCTCGCCGCCCTCGCCCACGCTGCCACCGCCCTCGAGCTGGCCGAGCCCCCGGTGAGCCTGGCCGACCCGGAGCCGCCCGCCCCTGAGCCGGCGTCGCCCGCATCCGAGCCGGTGCCCGAGCCTGTGGCCGCGCCGGCGCCCGACGTCGCCGTCGTCGACGAACCAGCGGTTGCTGCGCCGATCGAGCCGGTCGTTGACGGGCCGGAGGCAGCCGTTCGTCCCGTGGCTCCCGCCGCCCCCGACCTCGAGGCGCCGGCGCCGCCCGTGGTCGTGCCGCTCGACGGGGCCGCCAGCCAGGAGCCGGCGTCGGCGCCCGGCCCCGATGACGGACCGGTGATGGTCACCCTCGACGACCTGGCCGACGCCTCGTCGGCGGCGCCCACAGCGTCACCGGTGCCCGAGTCAGCGAGCGAGGCCACGCAGGCCGTGCCCTTGGCCGATCTGTTCGGTGATGATCCGGTCAACGAACCGACCGGCCGCGATCCGGAGTCGTCCACGCTCGGCGAGCCGGGCGAGGACGAAGACGCGGCCATGCGAGCCTTCTTCGAGCAGGACCCGGAGGGTGAAGGCTCCCCACGCTGGGGCCGCGGCCGCAAGTAGGCCGACCGTCGTCGGCCGACGATCGGTCGCTCGTCGGCGGGTACCTCAGCGGGCGTCGGAGAGCAGGGCTCGCAGCGCGTCGCCGTCGACCTCGAGGGCGGCGCCGCCCTCACCGACCGGGCCCCGCTCGAGCTCGACGCACAGCGTCTCGCCGGCGATCCAGTCGCCGTGGTGGTCGAGCACCGGGCCGAAGCGCTCCGGGGCATCGAGGCGGATGGTGATGCGGTCGGCGATGGCGAACCCGCCGGCCTTGCGCTGATCGTTGAGGGCTCGGACCAGCTCGCGGGCCAGGCCTTCTTCGCGCAGCTCGTCATCGAGCTCGAGATCGAGGGCGATGGCCCAGCCGTCGTCCTCGGCCAGGGCGAAGTGGGCGTGGCGCTCGGCCCGCACCTCGACCTCGTCGGCCGTGAGTCGCTCGCCAGCGATCTCGAACCAGCCGTGCTCGTCGAGCTGGGCCTTGAGGACCGACCCGTCGGCCCTGGCCAACGCCTGCTTCACGTCGTTGACCCGTGGCCCGAGGCGGGGGCCGAGGGCACGGAAGTTCGGCACGATGGTCCAGCTCAGCAGGCCCGACAACGTGTCGATCTGCTCGAGGTCCTTGACGTTGAGCTCGGTGCGGATCTCGCCGGCCACATCGTCGTCGAGGACGATCCCGGGATGCAGGACCATGGCCCGTCGCAGCGGCTGGCGGACCTTGGCCTTGGCGTCGGTGCGCGCCGCCCGACCGAGGGCCACGAGGCGGCGCGCGGCCGCCATCTGCGCGGCCAAGGGTTCGTCTCGTCGGCCCGACGGAGTCGGCCAGTCGGCCAGGTGGACGCTCTCCTTGCCGGTGAGCGTGGTGTAGAGCTCGTCGGCCAGGAACGGGCAGAACGGCGCCAGCAGCAGCGACGTGGTCACGAGCACCTCGTGCAGCGTGGCATGGGCGTCGGGATCGGAGCTCTTCCAGAAGCGGGGTCGGCTGCGGCGCAGGTACCAGTTCGACAGCGCGTCGATGAACGTGGCCAGCCGGGTGGAGGCGGCGAGGGCGTCGAAGGCCTCGAGTGCGGTGGTCACCTCGGTGATGGTCTGGTCGAGCTCGGACAGGATCCACCGGTCGAGCACGTGGGTGGGCGCCACCGGCGCACCCGAGGGCTGCCAGCCGTCGAGGTCGGCGTAGGTGGCGAAGAACGACGACACGTTCCACAGGGTCAGGAGCGTCTGGCGGGTGGACTCGCGGATGCCCTCGGCGTAGACCCGGCGCGTGGTCCACGGCTGGCCCTGGGAGAAGAAGTACCAGCGCAGGGCGTCGGCGCCGAGGGTGGTGAAGATGTCCCACGGGTCGACGACGTTGCCCTTGGACTTGGACATCTTCTGGCCGTCTTCGTCGACCACCAGGTTGAGGCAGACGACGTTGCGGTAGGGCGTCTCGCCGAACACGAGGGTGTTGATGGCCAGCAGCGAGTAGAACCAGCCGCGGGTCTGGTCGATGCCCTCGCAGATGAAGTCGGCCGGGAAGGCGCGCTCGAAGGCACCGTCGTCGGCGAAGGGGTGGTGGTGCTGGGCGGCGGGCATCGAGCCCGAGTCGAACCAGGCGTCGAGGACGGGGGCCACGCGGCGGGCGGTGCCGCCGCACGAGGCGCAGTCGAGGGTGAGGTCGTCGACGTAGGGGCGGTGCAGGTCGAGGTCGGCGAGGGGCCGGCCCACGCGGTGGGTCAGCTCGGCCACCGAACCGAGGCACTCGTCGAGCCCGCAGTCCTCGCACCGCCAGATGGGCAGCGGCGTTCCCCAGTAGCGGTCGCGCGACAGCGCCCAGTCGATGTTGCCCTCGAGCCACTTGCCGAACCGGCCGTGCTTGATGAACGGCGGCTGCCAGTTGACGGCCTCGTTTTGCTCGAGCAGGGCGTCGCCCCGCTGCGAGGTGCGCACGAACCACGACGTCTTGGCCCAGTAGATGAGCGGGGTGCCGCACCGCCAGCAGTGCGGGTAGCTGTGCTCGTAGGGGAGGTGGCGCACGAGCAGGCCGCGGCCGGCCAGGTCTTCGATGATGGCCGGGTCGGCGTCCTTCACGAACACGCCCTGCCAGGCCGGCACTCGGTCGTCGAAGGTGCCGTCGGGGCCGACCGGGTTGAGGACAGGCAGGCCCTCCTCGCGTCCGACCCGGGCGTCGTCCTCGCCGAAGGCGGGAGCCAGGTGGACGATGCCGGAGCCGTCCTCGGTGGTCACGAAGTCGGCGGCCACGACGCGCCAGGCGTCGGCCCCGGCGTCGGCGGCCACGAGGTCGTAGGGGCGCTCGTAGCGCTTGCCCACCAGATCGGTGCCGGCGAGTCGGACCTCGCCGGGCTCGACGCCTTCGGGCAGTCGGGGCACGGCCACGATCAGATCACGGCCCTCGGCGCCGAAGGCCGAGGCCGGCACGCGGGTGTAGGCGATGTCGGGCCCGACGGCGGCGGCGACGTTGGACACCAGCGTCCACGGCGTGGTCGTCCACACCAGCAGGTCGGCGCCGTCGGTGGCCGAGCCGTCGTCGACCAGCGGGAAGCGCACGTAGACCGACGGGTCGACCACGTCGCGGTACACGTCGGGCTGGCCCAGCTCGTGCGACGACAGGGCCGTGCCGCAGCGGGCGCAATACGGGCTGACGCGGTGGCCCTCGTAGAGCAGGTCGGCGTCCCACAGTTGGCGGAGCTGCCACCAGACCGACTCGATGTAGTCGTTGTCGAGCGTCCAGTAGGCGTCCTCGGTATCGATCCACACGCCCGAACGCTCGGTCAGCGCCGTCCAGTCGGCCACGTAGCGGTGCACCGACTCGCGGCACTTGGCGTTGAACTCGGCGATCCCGTAGGCCTCGATGTCGTGTTTCGAGGTGAGGCCGAGCTCCTTCTCGATGCCGAGCTCCACGGGTAGCCCGTGGCAGTCCCAGCCGCCCTTTCGGGGCACGGCATAGCCCTGCATGGTGCGAAAGCGCGGGTAGAGGTCCTTGAATACCCGACCCCAGACGTGGTGCAGGCCAGGCCGGCCGTTGGCTGTGGGTGGTCCCTCGTAGAAGATCCACGGCTCACCGCCCGCCCGGTGGGCCTGGACGCGTCGGGGGAGGTCGGCGGCCTGCCAGCGGGCCAGGATGCGGGGCTCCAGGGTGGCGAGGTCGAACTCGGGATCGAGGGGACCGAAGGACATGGCGAGACCTTAGGGGTCGAGCGGAGAGGTGAACGCTTCGACGCTCGAGGTCTCGTCTCGCGGCGCTCGACAGGGCTCGTCACGTGGCTCGCCTGTCGGCTCGCTGCCCTACGAGGTGGCCGCGCAAGTCCTGAAGCCGGTCACCGCGACCGGGCGGTCGGTTGACGCCCCGCGGTGCAAAGCGTAGGGTCCGGCACCTTTGCCGAGGACCGGGAGGTCATCGATGGCACGTGCCGCGGGTCAAGCAAGCGCCAAGGCAACCAAGAAGGCTGCGACTCCAGCCAAGAAAGCGACATCAGTGGTCAAGAAGGCTGTCCCCGAGAAGAAGGCACCGGCTGCCAAGAAGGCCGCGGCCAAGAAGGCCCCGGTCGCCAAGGCGGCACCCGCGAAGAAGGCCACGGCCCCGAAGGCTGCGGTGAAGCAGGCCCCGGTGAAGCAGGCGCCGGCTGCGAAGGCGGTGGCCAAGGAGGCTCCAGCCTCGAAGGCTCCCGCCAAGAAGGCGGCTCCGGCCACCAAGTCCGTCGCCAAGAAGGCAGCACCGGCCAAGAAGGCCGGATCGCCCTACGACGCCAAGTTCCTGGCCGAGATGCGCACGGCGCTCGGCTCCGAGCGCGCCCGGTACTTCCACACCGCCGAGGTGGCCAAGGCCGAGGCCGACGAGCTGGCCCAGATGCGCGAGCCCGGCGACGTGCAGTTCGACGACGAGTCGGGTGAGGGCGACACCCTTGCCGTCGAGCGAGACTTCGACCTGGCCCTCAGTGCCCAGGCCCGCCTGACGGTCGAGGAGATCGACTACGCCCTGGCCAAGATCGACGGCGGCACCTACGGCCTGTGCGAGATCTCCGGTCAGCCCATCCCCAAGGCCCGACTCGAAGCGATCCCGTGGGCACGCGAGCGGGTGGAGTACAAGGTCGGTGGGTTCGGACAGCGCTGATGCCGAGCCGACGGGCGAGGTGACCGAGTCCGGTCGAGCAGACGGAGTCGGCGCGTCGAGCGTCGAGGACGCCGCACCCGCGCTCCCGGCCACGCCGGCGGGGTTCCGGCGACGCTGGGGCATCGTTCTGGGGGTGGGTGCCAGCGTCTTCGTGCTCGACCAGCTCTCGAAATGGTGGGCGGTCGACGAGCTGAGCGACCGGACGATCGATCTCGTGTGGACGCTGCGCTTCGCCCTGGTGGAGAACCGGGGGGCCGCCTTCAGTCTGTTCGGCGGGGGCGGGAAGGGGCCGATCATCTCGTTGCTGGTCGTCGGTGTCGTCGTCTTCCTGCTCGTCCAGGTGCGCTCGATGCGGTCGACGGCCGGTTTTGTGGCCGTCGGGCTGATCCTGGGCGGTGCCCTCGGCAACCTGTCCGACCGGCTGCTGCGCAGCGGCGACGGCTTCCTGCACGGCGCCGTCATCGACTTCATCGACCTCCAGTGGTACCCGGTGTTCAACATGGCCGACATGGCCGTCGTGTGCGGCGCCTTCCTCCTGGCCTGGGTCAGCCTCCGGTCCTCGAGTGCCAACGACGATGACGAGGGCGGGTCGGCCACCTCGCCGGCCGCCGAGGAGTCCGCATGATCACCGAGACCATCCCCATCGCCCTCGACGGCGAACGCATCGATCGCATGGTGTCGCTCATCACGGGCGTGAGCCGGGCGGCCGCCTCCGAGCTCGTGTCGTCGGGCGTGGTGCAGGTCAACGGCGCGGTGTCGACCACGCGCTCGGTGCGCGTCCACGAGGGCGACGTCGTGATGATCGACTACGTGCACGACGACTCGCCGGTCGTGCTCGAGGGCGAGGCCGGTGTCGACCTCGCCATCGTGTTCGAGGACGACGACGTGATCGTGGTCGACAAGCCCGCCGGCCTGATCGTCCACCCGGGTGCCGGCAACGCCTCGGGCACCCTCGTGCAGGGCCTGCTCGACCGCTATCCGGAGCTCACCGACGTGGGCGATCCGACTCGGCCGGGGATCGTCCACCGCATCGACCGCAACACGAGCGGCCTGCTGGTCGTGGCCCGGACCGAGCGGGCCTACGAGTCGCTGGTCGGCCAGCTGGCCGAGCGGAGCGTGGAGCGTCGCTACGAAGCGCTGGCCTGGGGGGCCTTCGAATCCCCCGTGGGGCGAATCGACGGAGCCATCGGCCGGTCGAAGCGCCACCCCACGCGCATGACGGTGAGCACCACCGGGCGCGAGGCGCGCACCGACTACCGCGTCCTGGCCACGTCGGTGGGGCCGGTCGTCCTGAGTCACCTCGAGTGCCGCCTGCACACGGGGCGCACCCACCAGATCCGCGTGCACGTGTCGAGCATCGGGCGACCCGTCGTGGGCGACGACCTCTACGGCGGTGCCCGTGAGTCGTTCGTCGTGCCTCGCATGTTCCTGCACGCCGAGACGCTCGGGTTCGACCACCCCGCCACCGGCGAGCGGGTCGTGTTCCGCACGCCGCTGCCGCCGGATCTGGCCGGGGTGCTCGACCGACTCGAGTTCCCCGAAGACGAACCGGCGCCGGGCGCCGTCGGCTAGGTCTCGCCCGGCCAGACGGCCTCGCCGCGGGCCATCGACACCAGGTCGTCGAGGGTGGTGCCGGCCAGCAATTGGCGCATGTGCTCGCCCACGTCGGCCCACACGGCCAGCAGCACGCACTGGCCCTCGTGGTCGCACGCACCGTCGGTGTGGGGCTCGGCGAAGTCGCCGACCACGATGGGGCCGTCCACCGCCGACAGGATCTCGGACAGGGCGATCTCCTTCGGGTGGCGAGCCAGCACGTAGCCGCCGCCCACGCCGCGCTTGGAGCGCACGAGCCCGGCGCCCTTGAGGGCCAGCAGGATCTGCTCGAGGTAGGGCTGGGGCAGGCCGGTGCGCTCGGCGATGTCGCGCACCGAGGTGGGGCCGGTCTCTTCGGTGTGCAACGCCAAGGAGAGCAGTGCTCGGCTGGCGTAGTCCCCTCGCGTCGACACCTTCACGCTTGCCATCGTACGCTGCTGTCGTCGACGACCGGGGCGGGTCTAGTGTCGGCGCTTCTCGGTTCGGTACAGGAAGGAAGCCGGTGGACGACCAACCGTTGATCCCCGCCTACGGCGGTGCGTGCATCGCCAACCTCGTCCCCGCCCTGCTGGGATCAGATCCCGCACCCGACTGGCTGCCCCCGGCGTTGGCCGATGCCGACCCGCTCGTGCTGCTCGTGCTCGACGGCCTGGGTTGGGAGCAGCTCCAGGCCCGACGCCACGTGGCCCCGACGCTGGCCGCCATGGCCGGCATCCCCATCCATTCCGTGTGCCCCACCACCACCTCCACCGCGCTCACCTCGATCACCACTGGCCTGGCCCCGGGGGAGCACGGCATCGTGGGCTACCGGATCAACCTCGAGGGCGAGGTCCTCAACGTGCTGCGCTGGGGTGTGTCGGGCAAGGACGCCCGCGATCGCTTCGTGCCCGAGAAGATCCAGGTCCACGAGCCCTTCCTCAGCCAGCGGCCGGCCATCGTCACCCGGGCCGAGTTCGCGACGTCCGGGTTCACGCGCGCCCACCTCGACGGCGTCCGCTTCCACGGCTACCGCGTGCTCTCGTCGCTGGTGACCGAGATCCGGGTGGCCCTGCGGGCCAGCGAGCCGTTCGTGTACGCCTACTACGACGGCCTCGACAAGGTGTCGCACGAGTACGGCCTCGGCGAGCACTACGACGCCGAACTGGCCGCTCTGGATGCCCTCGTGGCCAACCTCGCCGTCCTGGTGCCGAGCGGCACCACCATCGCCGTGACCGCTGACCACGGGCAGGTGGAGGTGGGCGACGACCTCATCGACCTGCACCCCGAGGTCCAGACCCACGTGGCCTCCCAGTCGGGCGAGGGACGGTTCCGCTGGCTGCACGCCCGGCACGGCCGGGCGGGAGCGCTGCTCGAGGCAGCCTCGGCCCGCCACGCCGACCGCGGCTGGGTCGTGTCACGCCAGCAGACGATCGACGAGGGCTGGTTCGGACCAGTCGTGACCGACGCGGCCCGCAGCCGTCTCGGCGACGTGGCCCTCGTGGCCCGCGACGACGTCGCCTACGTCGACCCCGACGACACCGGTCCGTACCACCTGATCGGCCGCCACGGGTCGCTGACGTCGGCCGAGGTCGTCGTCCCGCTGCTCACCCTCACCACCTGAACGGAGCACGACGTGTCTGATGGAACCCACCCGCCGGTCGAGCGGGGCGAGATCGTCGACGTCCCCCCGGCCGCGCCCGAGGAGGCGAAGGAGCCCGACACCGAGACGGTGTCCGAGCCTGCCCGCGTGATGCGCATCGGCACCATGATCAAGCAGCTCCTCGACGAGGTGCGGGCCACGCCGCTCGACGAGCCGAGCCGTGAGCGGCTGCGGGCCATCTACGAGGCGTCGATCGCCGAGCTGGCCTCCGCCCTGTCGCCCGACCTGCAGGAGGAGCTGTTCCGGCTCACGTCGCCGTTCGTCGGCGGTGAGACCCCGACGGACATCGAGCTGCGCATCGCCCAGGCCCAGCTGGTGGGCTGGCTCGAAGGCCTGTTCCACGGGATCCAGGCCACGCTGTTCGCCCAGCAGATGGCCGCCCGCCAGCAGCTCGAGCAGATGCGGGGCCAGCTCCCCCCGGGAGCCGTCGGCGGCACGGGCATGGGCGCCGATCCGGGCGACACCCGCCCCGGCACCTACCTCTGACCACCCCAACTCACCCCAAC
>Ga0105047_10001606_pt1 | contig 40557 bp, 32 predicted proteins | sample MAT04_FD_78384 | JGI IMG/M metagenome (GOLD analysis project Ga0105047, IMG submission 78384) | Freshwater microbial communities from Lake Fryxell liftoff mats and glacier meltwater in Antarctica - MAT-04 (megahit assembly) | ecosystem: Environmental > Aquatic > Freshwater > Ice > Liftoff...
GCTGACCCCGGCATGTTCGGGGTGGAGATGCAGCCACCTTCTTTAAGTTTAAGGCTGTCTATAAAACACGGGATCAAAATCACCAATAAATTCGTTCGGCGTAACATCAAATTCATAGAAAATGTAAGCTGAGAACGGTAATAGAATCGAATATCATTCTTAGCAAATTCCTATTATTTAGCTCATACTTCTGAACCATTTTTCCTCAAAAGTTTACGAACGTATAACAACCAAGGATATAGTATTCATGAAGAAATGTGGCCAAAAGAAATATTTGTCAAGACAAATCATACCCTTACGGTCCATGATTTGTATGTCTGTTCTTGGTATCATTTGCCTGTTAGCCATGCCCAGCTTGGGAGCAGCGAAGTCCAATATATTTCTCTTTCTGCCCGCAATTCTCAATCATGTAAACAATGTTGACCCTCCGCCGGGTATAGGAACCCCTCCTCAAGGAAACGGACAATACACCCTCATTGCATGGAATGATCTGGGTATGCATTGCATGGATCCCAGTTATGAAGATTTTTCAATCCTTCCTCCTTACAATACCTTATGGGCCCAGGTTATTCACCGTGGCATTGCACCTACCATTACCACCTCTGGTATTACCGTCGAATATCGAATACTTGGCAATACTCGTTCTGACAATAAAACAAACTTCTGGCAATATGCGCAAAGGCTTTTCGGGTTGGCCCAACCCCTAGCACCGAATGTTGGTCTCAAAGGAAATGGCCTCAGCGGACTAATGAAAGCGGCTGGAGACCATTATGTTGCAGAGGCGATTCCACTTACTGAATATTTGGACAGCGACCTGACAAGACCCTATCCGTATCAGATGGCCGAACTTGTAGCTAAGGACAGCAGCGGCACAATTGTAGCCAGCACCCAGACTGTAGCCCCTGTTTCCACCGAATTGCACTGTGAATACTGTCACAGTGACAATGGCTCGGCAAATTCTAGTATTGCCACCGGTGTGGTAAAACAGAATATCCTCACCCTTCATGATCAGAAGTACTCTACTACTCTTATGGCTCAACGGCCCGTACTCTGTGCTAGTTGCCATAGTTCAAATGCACTTGGTTCAACCGGTCAGCCAGGTATTCCTAGTCTGTCCCATGCCATCCACGGAAAACATGCGAGTGCAGGCATTGATGATGGAACAATGACAGGTACCTGTTATGCCTGTCATCCGGGGGCGCAGACCAAATGTTTGCGTGGAGCCATGTTTCTGGCTGGAAAAACCTGCTATGACTGTCATGGTGATCTCACAAATGTGGCAAACCCAAATCGTAAACCCTGGCTCGACGAACCTCGTTGTGACCAGTGCCATGATGCGTCGCACGGTGAGAATAGTGGCACTTTGTACCGTTTTTCAAAAGGACATCAGGGCATTTACTGCCAGGCGTGCCATGGCAGTCAGCATGCTATTACCCCGTCACGGGAAAATAATGACAATGTTCAGGCTATTCTTCTTCAAAACCATAAAGGAACAATTAATACTTGCACAGTCTGCCATTTAGAGAAACCTTCTTTCGGTGGGCCCCATAATGAAATTATGCATCCGATCGGACAGACTTGGGTTAGTGGACACCAACACGCCAATCAAAGCACATGCGCCTGGTGTCATGGCACAACAAACGTCGGTACACCATATAGCGCAGTAAAAGTGTCAGAAACCATTAATGCTGGTGAGTATGGAATTAAACAGTGGGCGGTGGGTTACCAAGTAAGCTGCTATAGCTGTCACAATGGCCCGAACCCTGATTGAGCGCTATAATAGAGGTGGAGGGAAAATCTTTAATTTTGACAAGAATATGTCAAGATTAAAGATTTGACCCCATCACCTTGCTTGACCCCATCACCTTGCTTTCTCTTGAAAAGATCGGTAAACCGAGACCAGCCACCCCCATACCTGTTGAGAATCGTCGCAAACTGTTTGTTGATGCAACAGTTGCCGCGAACAGTCAGTCAAGTACCCGACGGATATTTTCAACCTACCTCATTTTACAGAAAAGAAAAAAACCGAGAGGTTTGATATCCACTATTGACGACCAACCTCATTTTGGTCGATTTTACTCGAACTTTTAAACTGAATTTGGTATGGAAGCAGGGGCAGTTTTGACTTGTGAGTTTTGCCAACATTTTGCCAAAATAGATCAAAACATGAAATCAGAGTAGGTTTGGTTTAATATCAACTTAGAGGCGTGTCTTTTAAGTATATAAAATCACAATATTTCTGTATGCGTATTGCTACACTTTATTACTCGTGTTTAATCTGTAAAAAAGGCTCCGAACTGCCTTCTAAGCCGGAGGTCACAGGTTCCAATCCTGTCGGGTGTGCCAATGATAACAGTTACTTCGGCAACGGTAGTCATTACCTTCTCTGGTTTCAAATCAATTATATTGTATAATGTTGTGGTTGTGTAATCCTTTTAGAGGAAACCTCGGAATGTGCCAAATTCATCGTAAAAGAAAAAATATTCTGCAATTGGAAAATGGGTTTTCGCTCATGGAGTTGATGATCGTCATGGTCATTTTAGGATTACTGGCTTCGTTGGTCGGTCCCTCCTTGTTCAACAAAGTTGGAAAAGCTAACCAGGGAACAGCCAAGACGCAGATAGCCATGCTGATAGGGGCATTAGATGCCTATCGACTTGATGTCGGGCATTACCCGTCTCAGCAAAGAGGACTGGAAGCTTTGATGGTAAATCCTGGCGAAGAAAAATGGGATGGGCCATATCTTAAAAAAGGCATTCCAAATGATCCTTGGGGCGTACCTTATCACTATCAAAACCCTGGTGAACATAGCGAAATTGACATATTTTCATATGGTAGCGACAAAAGTCCAGGTGGTGAGAAAGAAAATGCTGATGTTGGAAGTTGGATGTAGAGCTTCTTTGCAAATCGTTGAGTCTGACTAACAACAAAGGAAAGCGAGTTAGATATAGTAGAGCTTCCGACATGTAGCAGGAGACAGCAAAAATGAGTCATGGTCGATTGGTAGCAGAACCTTGCAACATTGATGAGGTTTTGCCTATGGATGGTAACCGTTTAATGATAAGGGGTTGGGCTCTCCCAGACAATGTTTCATCGGATTACCAATTTGGTACACGATTCACCGCAAACGGCAATCCTCCGCTTTCAGTTGATTACCCGATACCACGGCCAGATGTTCAGAAGGTATTCTGGCAAAGGCCGAATGCCGAGATGTGCGGTTTCACGGTTATTGTCCCCTGTGAATATCCAAATGGAATGCTAGAATTCCGTTGCGCTGATTCACAAACCACAACTCTTGCTAGGGGTCGCGAATTCATTTTTATTCCTGACCCCTCACTTCATGAAGTGCTGCCGGATGAAGATCGACGATTTCGTGTAATTGCAAATCGAGACCCTAATGGGTTTTTAATGTCGGGGGCAACAGACGCTTTGCGAATAAAGGCTGCTTACGAAAATGCGATTGGCAAAGGGTGGTCCAAGGTGGGGGCGGTGCTCGATTGGGGGTGCGGTTGTGGCCGGGTTGCGCGGCACTTGGCACCATTACTCGGAAACAAATTTTACGGTTGTGACATAGACGCTGATAATGTACATTGGTGCGCTGCAAATCTGCCTGGTGAGTACAAAGTCTCAACATTGGATTCTTCATTGCCATATGAAGATGAGAGCTTCGATATAATTTACGGGATTTCCGTATTTACCCATCTAAGAAAAAATTGGGAAATGATTTGGCTGAAAGAGTTGAGGCGGGTTTTGAAACCTGGTGGCAGCATACTTATGACTGTTCATGGCCAAACAGCAATTGATTTCGCCGCTCTTGAGCCGATCCTTTACAAGGAACTGACGGACCGTGTCGACAATGAAGGGCTGGCTTTCACTAGCAATAACAGTCAATTGGACGGATTTGTTGATTGTCCATCCGAATATGTAAATGTGTTTCATTCGCAGAAGCATATCCAAGATGTGTGGGGTCAATTCTTTGTTAATATTAAGCAGTTGCCTGGCTATATCTTTACGCATGATTTAGTAATCGCGACCAAAGAAAATGTGGTGCAGACTGCTTTCAATAATGTGAGGCAGCGTGTTGGCACTGCCGTTTTTTTAGCAACATCAAACTTCTATCGAGCTTGCAAGCGGGTTCTCAGGGCGATTTTGCCACGCACGAAATAATTTAATGATTTTATATATATACAATAGTTGCTATTGGCGAGAGGAAATTTTAACCTGATGCAACACTTCTCTATTGCACCAAGAGAAATGATGGCTAGTTTCTGGCGTAATCGGTATCTCATAAAAACATCCATTCAACGGGAAGTGGTCGGGCGATATCGAGGTTCTTTCATGGGGATCCTGTGGTCTTTTTTCAATCCTGTATTCATGTTAACGGTTTACACTTTTGTCTTCAGTGTTGTTTTCAAGGCACGATGGCAAGCAGGCAGTGATTCGAAAACCGAATTTGCGCTCATACTTTTTGCGGGTCTGATGGTTTTTAACCTTTTTGCTGAATGCTTTAACAGAGCGCCAGGATTGATTCTCTCCCATGTGAATTTTGTAAAAAAAGTTATATTTCCGTTAGAGATTCTTCCATTAGTCAGTCTAGGGAGTGCGTTGTTTCATGCATTAGTAAGCTTTGTTGTATGGCTAGTTGCTTATATAATATTTTTTGGGACACCACATATTACTATTTTAATACTCCCTTTTATAATTGGTCCTTTATTGTTATATACCGTAGGGTTATCATGGGGGTTAGCAGCTCTTGGTGTGTATTTGCGCGATGTATCGCAGTTTATTGGTATTGTTACTACTGCTCTGATGTTTATTTCCCCGATTTTTTATCCCGTCTCAAGTCTACCCAAGGAATATCAAATCCTTTTGCACTTAAATCCATTGACACCTGTGATTGAGCAAACGAGAGGTGTTCTTTTTTACGGCAAAATGCCTGAAATGAATGTTTTGTTATTAAGTTATATTTTCTCAGTCTGTGTTGCTTGGCTTGGTTTTGTATGGTTTCAAAAGACTCGAAAAGGATTCGCAGATGTTCTCTGATATAGCAATTAAGGTAGAGAATCTTTGTAAATGCTACCAGATATATGATAAACCCCGTGATAGACTCTTGCAAATGCTGATGCGGGGGCGAAAGAAATATTATCGGGAATTTTGGGCAGTTAAAGATGTTTCGTTTGAAGTTAAAAAAGGCGAAACGATTGGAATAGTTGGTAGAAATGGCAGTGGTAAATCCACCTTGCTGCAGATGATTTGTGGCACTCTAAATCCCAGCAGTGGTAATATCCAAACACAAGGAAGAATTGCTGCTCTTCTCGAACTTGGCTCTGGTTTCAACCCTGAATTCACAGGCCGTGAAAATGTCTATATGAATGCTTCCGTGCTTGGCTTGAGCAAAGAAGAAATTGATGAACGATTTGATGAGATTATAGCGTTTGCAGATATTGCAGAATTTGTTGAGCAGCCCGTGAAGACATACTCATCTGGTATGTATGTGCGATTGGCGTTTGCTGTAATTGCCCATGTGGATGCCGACATTTTGGTGGTGGATGAGGCTCTCTCGGTCGGTGATGCATTTTTCACCCAAAAATGTATGCGTTTTTTGCGAGATTTCATGAAAACAGGCACGGTGCTGTTTGTCAGCCACGATACAGGAAGTGTAATTAGTTTGTGCAATCATGCTATCTGGCTTGAGAAGGGGCGGATATTCAAGGAAGGGGTGCCGAAGCAAGTCTGCGAACTTTATCTTGAGGCATTTTATGAGGAAAAGCAAGGGAAGAGCAGCACAACGAGGCTGAGAGCATTCAAAAAATCAGATGATACACTGCCGATGAAAGACCAGCGGCTTGAATTTATAAACGCAAGTAATTTGCGGAATGATTTGCAAATCTTTAAATTTGACCCGAGTGCAGCATCGTTTGGCAAAGGAGGAGCGCAAATTTGCGAGGTATTTCTACTAGATGAAGATGAATGCAGGCTTGACTGGATTGTTGGGGGGGAAAAAGTAACTCTTCGTGTAATTGTTCACACTTATGAAAATCTTAATGCCCCTATCATTGGCTTTTTTGTCAAAGATCGTTTAGGGCAAGCATTGTTTGGCGATAACACCTTCCTCTCCACCAAAGGCCAATACGTTCATTGCCTTGAGGGCGATGAAATTCAAGCGGACTTTGTTTTTCATATGCCGCTTCTCCCCTCGGGTGAGTACAGTATCACCATTGCAATTGCTAATGGCATTCAGGAAGATATACATGTGCAGCATCATTGGATACATGACGCCATTCTGTTTAAGGCGGAGTCGAGTAGTGTTGCAAATGGAATAATTGGTATTCCAATGCTTAAGATTAAACTTGAAAAACTTCGAATTTGTCAGAACTAAGCCGGTTGTGTTTAATACTGTGCTTCTCCTGCAGCTGTTGAAAACCAAACACAAGAGTTTTCAGGAAATACATCTGACAAGAATTGAAAAACATTCGGACGGTATGCACATTATTGTTCTCCCGGTAGATGATAACCTCATTGCAAGGAAACGTTATCATAACGACGTTGTCCAAAAACCCTCATACCACATCCGTTAAAACTGTGAGTATCTCTTTTGTTCCTTTACAATCTACCTCGAAATTGTCCGAATCAGATAATATATCGAATTGAGGAGGGTAAATTTGCATCAAAGCTCCGTTGAAAAAATGATCAAATTTCGTGATCAGCATCTGTCTCCAAAAAAAAAACAACCCCTTCGAATACTAGACTTAGGAAGTCAAGACGTGAATGGTAGTTATCGTCCATTGTTCTCAAAGCATCCTTGGGAATACATAGGACTTGATATGCAGGGTGGCGATAACGTCGATATAATATTGCAAACACCATATGTTTGGAACGAAGTTGCCAGTGGGTCCGCCGATGTTTTGATTTCGGGACAAGCGTTTGAACATATAGAGTATTTCTGGGTAACGATGCTGGAGGTGGCACGCGTGCTAAAACCGAATGGTATATGCTGCATTCTTGCCCCATCGAGTGGGCCGGAGCATCGTTACCCTCTGGATTGTTGGCGTTTTTATCCTGATGGTATGGTTTCGCTTGCTCGGTTTGCGCAAATGGAAGTGATCGATGCGACCACTCAATGGCAAGATATGGGATATACCGACGGGAGTGATACGTGGCACGATTCAATGCTAATTTGCCGCAAACCGAATAAAGGCAAGTTGCGGAACATACAAAGGAGTGTAACCCGTTGGCTCAAGCATTGGACGAATACCATAGACTTGAGATAAATTCGGTTTGAGCTGTAAATACAGCTTAATTTTGACCTTCCAATATTGAAAACAACGATATGATAACCGAAAATTTAATTACAGTCGCGTCATTTACTCCGAAGTCACTTCATTTCCCAAATTCTTGGCTCGGGCATCTGCCTTTTGCAGCATGGATTATCCAAGAAGTTTCTCCAAAAATATTTGTTGAATTGGGAACACATACCGGAAATTCATATTTTTCGTTTTGCCAGGCAGTTCTAGAAAGTAGTCTTTCGACGAAATGTTATGCCGTTGATACATGGCAAGGAGATGAACATGCCGGGCAATATAGCGATGAAGTTTTCCGAAAAGTAAATGCCTATGATCAGGAAAACTATTCCGGGTTTTCTCGCTTATTGCGCATGACCTTTGACGATGCAACGGCTTATTTTTCAGACGGTTCCATCGACTTGATGCATATTGATGGATTTCATACTTATGATGCTGTACGACATGATTTTGAAACATGGCTGCCCAAACTTGCTAGGGGAGCAGTTGTTATATTTCATGATACTAATGTTCATGAGCGTAACTTTGGTGTTTGGAAACTGTGGAAAGAACTACAGAAACAATATTCTAATCACTTAGAATTTTTCCATTCCAATGGTCTTGGCGTATTGCAATTAAACAATGCGTTAAATGATAAAAAAATTAAATGGCTTCGTCCCGAAGCATCCGATAAAAAAAGATTAGTAAAATACTTCGCATCGTTGGGAGCTCGCCAGGAAGAACGTTTCAATATAATAGAATTAAATGGACATATTTCCAATCTCAATCAGGTGATAGGAGAACATAATAGGCAGCTTGCTAATCTTAATCAAGAAATATTGAAAGTAACTGAGCAAACCGTCGTTCTTAATAAAGTTATATCGGATCGAGATATACAGATTCTGACTCTCAATCAGATTGTTGTAGAACGTGACCGAAACATTATGATTCTCAATCAGAATATATCTCAACAGCACGGGAAAATTCATATTTTAGAGCACAATAAATCTGAACAAGAAAGAAAAATTCATCAGATACACTGTTCTATTACACAAAATACGGTAATCAATCTGGGGCGTAAACTAAGTCGGTTAGGATATATAAGAAAAAGTGAATATATGAGGTTGAAAAGAGAAATTATAAAACAACCTCTTTTTGATTTCAACTGGTATGCTGATAATAATCCTCAATTGAAAAAATCAAATGCAACTCTCCTGCACCACTATTATTATTTTGGCATCGAGGAAGGGATAAATCCTGGGCCCTATTTTCATAACCAATGGTATCTGGATGAGTATTCCGATGTCGCCAAAAGCGGTGTGAATCCTCTACTGCATTATCTGATACATGGGGTAGCAGAGGGAAGAAATCCCAATCCCTATTTTGATACTGGTTGGTACTTGAAAGAGTATCCAGATGTCGTTCACAGTCGCATCAATCCTTTGCTACATTATATCAAGCATGGGGAAAATGAGGGAAGAAATCCTGGCCCATATTTTGATACTAACTGGTATCTGGAGGAGTATCCGGATGTTGCTGAAAGTGGCATGAAGCCTTTGTTGCATTACATGAAGTATGGGGTCGAAGAAGGGAGAAGCCCAAATCCGTATTTTGACACACGTTGGTATAAAAATGAATATAAAAATGATTCCATGAGCGGCATCAATCCTCTGCTGCATTACCTGGAATACGGAGTTAAAGAAGGCAAAAATCCCAATCCATTTTTCGATACTGACTGGTATCTGAACGAGTATCCTGATGTCATAGGTAGTGGCATGAACCCCTTATTACATTATTTAACGTATGGAATAAAAGAGGGAAGAAATACCAACGCATTTTTTGATACTCGCTGGTATCTGAACGAGTATCCGGATGTTGCCCATAGTGATGTAAATCCTTTACTACATTACATGAGGTTTGGGGTGGAAGAAGAAATAAATCCTGCCCCATGCTTTGATACCCGATGGTATTTGACAGAGTACCCTGACGTTGCTCATTGCGGTATGCACCCTTTACATCATTATCTTAAGTTTGGGTCTAAAGAAGGTAGAAAGCCGATTCCTGTGCGCACTATTCCTGGATTCGAGCGAGCAAGGGATGGGGGGCCATCCTCTGATCATTTTATGTTGCATTCTCACTCCATCACTTCAGAATTGATATATTTTGATGTTATTATAGTTACTTATAACTCATCAATATGGGTTGACAAATGCCTGCTTTCATTGCTTAACCATGATAGGAATATTCGAATTACCATTGTAGATAACGCCTCCACTGACGATACAGTTGCAAGGCTGGATTTGTATAAGAACATGTTTTCGCATTTGAACATTGTTAAAAATACATCAAATACCGGATTTGGTGCAGCGAATAATTTAGGCGCACAGGTTAGCAGCGGTAAGTATTTGATATTTATTAATATCGATACAGAATTGCATGATACTGAAACATTTTCAAGATTATGCAAGATTATAGCAAGATCAAAAAGCGATATAGCTGCTTGGGAATTTCGACAGTTACCATATGAGCATCCAAAATGCTATGATCCTGTTTCTTTGGAAACCAGCTGGTTCAGTGGTGCTGCTGTAGCTATAAAACGAGAAGCTTTCGTCGAAGTTAGTGGATTTGATGAAAAATTATTTATGTATTGTGAGGACGTAGATTTAAGTTGGCGGATCAGAGCAAAGGGATATCGGATCCTCTATTGTCCATCAGTCACTATTGTTCATCACTGTTACAGTCGTCCAGGAGAAATAAAACCAATCGCTCAGCTCTATGGAGTAAAGCATAATTATTTTTTGCGCTGTCGTTATGGGACTGAACAAAATATCAGAGAAGGGGCTGAGCTACTCAAGCAATTCGCACGAGACTCAAAAGAAAACCTTTCTTCGGCCCTATTCGAAAAACTCAAATATGTAGAAGATGAAAGTACATATTTCAAACAAACTAGATGCGAATCCAATCAGTTTTTTAAACCGTACTTTGAACATTATGAGTATGAGATTGCCAGAGAAGGTAGCTTTTACCATACTACAGTATCTCAACAAACCGAAAAGGTATCAATTATTATCCGAACAATTGGCAGGCTCCATTATTTAGAGAGGGCAATATATTCGGTTATTAATCAAACATATAGAAATATCGAGATTATTATTGTTGAGGATGGGTCGAGTAAGGCTAAAAAGCTTGTGTCTAAATTTAACGATTTCAATGTTGTTTATGAGTCTTCGGAAAAATTAGGCCGCTGCCGGGTTGGCAATAAAGGCTTGCAACTGGCAACCGGCTCTTTTTACAACTTTCTCGACGAAGATGATTTATTATACTGCGATCATATCGAAACACTGATGAATGCGATTTCCGGTCTACCTGCTTATGGGGCTGTTTGGTCTTCGGCATTTTGTGTTACTACAGAAGAGACGAAAAATAGACAAAATTATACAGAGATAAACTATGAATTGGCTCACACCTCAGAACCGGATACGGAATCCATTATCCACTATAACTACTTTCCAATTCAAGCTGTGCTCTTTCGAAGAGCATGTTACGAAACCTTGGGAGGCTTTGACCCGGAAATGGATCTCCTCGAGGATTGGGATCTTTGGATAAGGTACTTGAAAAAATATAATTTTAAAAGAGTTGAAAAAACGACATCATTGTATCGTGTACCTTTCGACAAAACTGTTTCTGAAGAACGAAAAAAAAATCTTCATCAATATTACGAACGTGTAAAAATGAAGAACCGAGGAGAACAACCATTGAGCTTGCAGAACGTATGAAGCGGATATATACTGACTTAGTGCTTATCTATAAATAAATTTCTCGCATTCCGGGTCTGAATGTATAACCTTTATGCAGCACGTAATTATTTTAATACATCTTATGCAATCGCCACTGGTCAGCATAATCATTCCACTCTACAATCATGAGAAATTCATAGTAGACACTCTTGACTCTGTTATAAATCAATCTTACAAAAATATTGAAATACTAATAGTAGACGATGGCTCCACAGATAATTCTGCAAATCTTGTTCACTCGATTATTGACTCCCGGATAAAATATTATTATCAGAAGAACAGTGGTGCTCATAATGCTCTGAATTATGGTATTCGTTTAGCTGGTGGTGTATTTATTTCAATTCTTAACTCGGATGATGTGTATCATCCTCAGCGAATAGAAAAATGTGTAGAAACCTGTATCAACGAACCAAACATAGATGCAGTTTTTAGTCACATACTATGTATTAACGATCAAAATGAACAAATAAAGCCAATTCATGGTGCTGAAATTAACTGGATTGGCCATGAGCCTGCTACGTCTTTTAAAAATACAGAAGATACTTTTCTCAACCTCTTGGGCGGGAATTTTCTGTGTACGACATCTAATTTGTTTTGTAAAAAAGCAATTTTTGATGAGGTTGGCTGCTTTATTAACCTAAGGTATGCGCACGACTACGAGTTTTTTCTCAAGATCGCATTTTTTAAGAATGTCAGTGTGCTGCCCTTACTATTGTTGCAATACAGAATCCACAGTGCAAATACCATCAAAGAAAATCAAGAAAGAGCTTCTTTTGAGGTAGGGCTTGTACTCTCTAATATATTAATCAATTACGATCTATCAAAATATTTTAATACTTTTGGGAATGATTTGTTTTTTATTAAACTTTTGCACTCGGTACACTTTTATCAGACTGAAAGAATAGCATTACTTTTCATTTTATCTGAATTAAAATATAAAAAATACAATAATTTATTAGATATTTTCGGTGCGAATCCTAAGCACATTATAAGCGTAGAATCCTGTAAGCATATCGCCACCCGTATTGAAAATTGGCAAAGCGCTTTCACTCAATTAACTAAACAGCAACTTGAACACGAAAACTATTTGAGACAACAACTGCAAAATAACAACTTAAAAGAAATGACTCTCAGAAAAGAGATTGACGAAATTCGCCAGTCAAAATCATATAGATTATCACGATTGATATTGTTTCCAGTTAGGATATTTCGTCTTTTAGCAAATCTTAAAAAAAATATATAAATATGGACATCTCTATTGTTGTGCCAGCTCACAATGAAGGTTGTCTAGCTTACCCTACAATTCAAAGTTTGTTTAGAGCAATATGGTTTGCCGAACAGGTCGGTCTTAAATGTGAAATAATTGTTGTTTTAGATAGCCCCAACGAATCAACCACTTCTTTTTTTTCTCGGTTTTCAAAGGACATTCGCCTAGTGAATGGCGAATTTGCTGATCCTGGTCTCAGTCGCAATTATGGTGTTCAAATGGCTACTGGGAATTTTGTTTTCTTCTTGGATGCCGATGATCTGTTTGGGCAAAAGTGGCTTTTAAAAGCTCATCAATATTTATATACTTGTCAAGAAGAGAGCATTGCCCACACCGAATACTGTGTTGTATTTGATAATTATAATTCTTTTTGGCATAAAAAATCTTCCACTGATCCAGGTTTTAAAATCGAAGAGTTGATGGAAAACAATTGTTGGGATGTGGGCTGTGGCGCAAGAAGAGACCTCCTGCTCAAATATCCTTACCAACCGACTGGCCGCAATAGTGGCTTTGGATTCGAGGATTGGCATCTGTATTGTGAAACTCTTGCTGATCGGATAGAACACCATGTGGTTCCTGAAACCGTTTATTTTGCCAGAAGGAAAAGAAACGGCTCACAACTTGCTGCGAGCATTGCAGCACATCATCTACTGCGACCAACAAAACTGTTTGATAGAAACAACTTTAAAAGATTTTTTTAATTGCCAAACATGCCCTCCTATGCGAAATATTGCCCATTTATTTTTTCTTTTCGCCCGTCATAATTATAAACTTTTAAAGTTTTGTGCTCAACCTTTAAAAAGATTCCCAAAGATTTGGGCGTTTGGAACTGCACTTTGTGATGCTATAAAAGATTTGTTATCAGAGAAGGAAGTGGGACCTTATACTAAAATTGCAGACCCTATAATGCACAATGTGTTACCCAATTGGCTCGTTGAAGAAATGAAGAACGTCCATAGAATTGAACCAAGGATTTTCCCTTCAAAACAACTACTGCATTCAATAAGTGAGCACATTGTTCCGGAGACTCGCCTTGCAGAACCGTATAAATATCTTGTTTCCGTATATGGCGAAAATGTCACTCACGTTTTGCTCGTGCCTTGGGTGAACAGGGGAGGAGCTGATTTGGTGACGATTAACTACTTAAAAGTATTAACAAAGCTCTCTAGTGTAAAACGTATTATATTGGTAGCGACTTACCCCTCTGAGTCTTTGTGGAAGAATAAAATACCTCCAGAAATTACTTTTATCGAATTCGGAATGATGTTTAAACATCTATCAAATGATGAACAACGAAAGCTTCTTGCGATGTTCTTAGTACAAATGGCACCGCCGGTAATTCATAATATAAATTCAGAACTAGGCTATGTTGTATTTTGTATGCATGGAAATGCGTTAAAGACGCAGTCTCATCTCTTCGCTTCAAGTTTTTGTTTTGAATATTCACAGGAAGGATTATGTTCTGGTTATTCAGTAAGCTATATACCAGAATGTTATGAATCACTCTCCGCTGTGTTTTCCGACAACGAAACGCATATCCATTCCATGATGAATCTTTTTGGTTTTTCTGAAAACAAATTTTCCGTGCACTATCAACCTGCACCAACCCTAGCTAAAAAAAGACCAACAGCAAGGCAAGCGCAAGATTGCCTGAATATTCTTTGGGCGGGTCGGATTGCGAGGCAAAAACGACCTGATATATTAATTGAAATTGCTAGGCAGTGTCAGCATAAACATTTTTCATTCCATGTTTATGGCATGCCTGACCATGAAAGTCATCATTATTTGCAGCTATTTGCGGAAATTGAAAATATTCACTACCATGGCGCTTTTGATGGTCTATCTACCCTAAGCGGTAATAAATTTGATGTATTTTTGTACACCTCCCAATGGGATGGACTTCCGAATATTCTTCTTGAAGCAATAGCAATGCATTTACCGGTAATATCTGCTGATGTTGGAGGAATTGGAGAAATAATCAAGGATAAAGAAACGGGATTTCTTGTTCAACCGCAGGACAACTACAAACAGTATATAGCTTATCTTGATCTTTGTGCCACAGATCAGGATGTAGTAGAGCAGATAACAAGCCAGGCAATCGACTTGATTGTTAGGCGACATACTTGGAAAAATTTTAGTTCACTGCTGTTACAACATTCTTCATATATATTAAGCAGTTCGACGATTAACGGACATTGATAAACCAAATACAAGGCCACTGCAGTTAGATACATAATCTTAAAGTCCGCCAATTGGCGACATGGTCAATAGATATATTTTATAAAATATAAAATGGCTTGCTTTATAACGACAAATAATGTATCATAACAACCCTATTATACAAATATTTTGAGGATGTTTTCGGGCAGTATATTTTGTGTTTCAATATTAATTTCAATGAGGAGAATATTTCGTGAATACCTTTATTAAACTATTCCTATCGTGTGCACTTCCGATATTGATCTCATCCAATGCTTATGCGGCAACCACCGCTGGTAAAAAGAAGACTGAAAATATTACGGTTGTCTATAGTGGTGATATCCAAGGCAAGCTCTTACCGTCAAAGGTTTGAGAGGGCCCCATGTCCGGCGGTCTGTCGCGACATACTACACTTCTTGAAAAGCAACGGGCAAAGAACAATAATTTGATCTATGTAGATAATGGTGGGCTTTTTGCGTCTCCCTCTGAAAACGACCAAGAGGTGCTTGCCAGGGTTGGACTCAACATAGATAGCTCTAATGGTCTTGATGCTATGAATCTAAGTCCCAGAGAATTTTATTTTGGCCTGCAATATCTCGCCGATAGGGCTAAAGAAATATCTTTTCCTTTTATATCAACCAACATTTCATCCAAGGTTGCAATGCCGTGGCTGAAAAAATATATAATAAAGAATGTTGGCAAGCAAAAAGTTGCAATTCTCGGTATTCTTCCTGAAAATGCTTTTACTTCCAATTTTGTAACGATAGAATCTCCTGCAAAGGCAATCAAAAGTACTATTTCTGAAATAAAAGACCAGGCAAATATTTTTATACTGCTTTCGCAACTTAACGCCGAGGAAACAGCAAATATTGTTAAAGAGATACCGGAAATTAACTTAGCAGTTGCACACAGTGAAGAAGAATTGTGCAAGATGACCGACAACACTAGTCAGATCATAGTGCCTAATAGTGTGTCAGGAAAGTTTTTCCTTTCGGCAGACATCTCTGTAGATGGCAAAGGTAAAATTAAGGTCAGTCAAAACACACCGGTCCTTTTAGATGATTCAATTGAACATGTAACGGCAGTTGATGCGATGATAATGACTTCTTTGAAAGAGGCTCAAGAAAAACGCATAACGGCTTTTCGAGAAGCAAGTGAACATCTCAAACAACCTGGAACTACTGCAATCAAACCGATGAACAAAGATGAATTCTTTGCAGCAGTGAATAAGAAGAAAGCCGAACTCAAAGCATTACGACCAGAGGAAGGAGAGGAAGTGAAAGCAAAATTGCTTCTTGACGGTCAAGAGATCCCGGCGACCATACGGAAGGTGCCACGGAAGGTTGATGATTCTGAAAAATCTCAGCCTGGTGAGAGCAAGGAGATGGCACAGTGACATACAAACTGGTCTCAGTTTATTTGTTTAGCATTTGTTTTTTTGTTGCCGTGTTAGGACTATCAGGATGTGGAATTCACAAGACGGAAGAAAAGAATTCGACAGAAGAAGAGCGGTTAGTAACGCGGGTAAACCAATTTATGCAGGCGCAAATTGATGACGAGTGGGGTATTGTCTACGATCTGCTGGATGGCGATTTTCGAAAAGCGGTATCCAAAAAGAAATTTCTCAAAGAATCTCGCGATGTAGAATTTGGCAAGTATAGCATAGACAAAATAGAGATCGCTTCAGATCATAAATCTGCAAATGTCCGAATAATAAGTGATTTTATTGCGAAAAATTACAAATTTGCTGATAAATTATCAACGCATCGATGGGTTTTTGAAGAGGACAACTGGTACAATAAAACTACTACATACAAAGATCTTTTCAAAAACCCTAAGCAATAGAAAAACCCTAAGCAATAGTAGGGTTCGTGTTTTACACTGCTACCAGTTCTGCATTATACCCTTTTCGCAATGAGAAGGGTGGAACTGATACGGTTACTTCAGATCGACCAGGACATTGATTTCTGCGGCATTGTCGATAGTGTCTTTCCAATGGGCAGAGGGGGAACTGGGTCCCTCGGTAGGTGAATATTTTCTCTATTGTGTGGCTGAACCGGATGGTTCAGGCCGTCAGTAAACAAGCATTTTGAGGCGGTGATGGACGAGATGTTTGGTGTTGCCTGAGATTTGAACAAAACGAAAGAAAGAACGGCTCACCGTCGTTATCGACAAGGGCATGAACGGCGATGTCAATTATGGCTGGATTGAGGAGCACTCCCGAGTTCACTTTATCACCACCTATTCGATATATTCTGTCCAAGACTTGGCGGAAACCAAGCTTGATCGCTTTGGAATTGCCGATACGACAGAAAATCGTCGTTTTATTGAGGATGGTCGAGTTGAAGGTGGCTGCTGTCGGCAAAACCTTTCAATTGAGGAGATCATGGACGACATGCGGCACCTGCATTACGTCCTGAGTGTAAAGAAAGGGAGCCGCACCCCCGAGCCCCGCCTGGAAACCCCCCAATAAGGACCCAGATCGAAGTCCTATCGGCCTTTGGCTACCGCCTAGATGAGACTGGGGTCTTACAGGGCCCCCAAGGATAAACCCTTACTTTTGAAGGGCTCGCGGTCCGTCACGAGGCTTATCCCCGAAACTCCTGTTAAAAAAGTTACTTGTCGAGTTAATTCTTGTGACCCTCTCTTTATTACTTTCTTCATCCGCCCACGCAATGGTTTTGCAGATGCCCTCCATTAACGACACCTTTGGTGAAAACCCAAGCATTTTTTTTGCTTTATCTAGAGCTGCAACATACCTAGAAATTTCTCCTCTTTGGGCCGGTAAGTATTTGATGCGGATATCAGTGTCCAATATTTCTGCGAGACAATGACAGAGTTGCTCAAGTGTGTGCCCTTCGCCTTTAGCGAGGTTGAATGTTTGATTCGCAAGTGTTCCCGCAACCAGAGCATTTATGCCGAGCATTATGCCATCAATACAATCATCAATGTAGGTAAAGTCCAGGATTTTGTTTCTTCCGAAGACTGTTAATGTCTCGCGTTTACGAATATTTTTAATAAACACAGAGATAACCCGTTCCATTCGCGTCAGATCGTTATCATATCGACCATAAACATTGCTAAGCCGAAAGATTATATACGGTAATCCGTAGCAGCGTTGATAGCTGTAAATCAATGCTTCTGCTGAAAGTTTGCTGGCAGCGTAGCTACTTGCCACCAGAGTAAAGTCTACGTCCTGTTCAAAGGTTTTTAGACGGTAAATATCTCCATAGACTTCGCGGCTGCTTGAAAAAATAATGGGCACATTATTTGTGCGGCAATACTCAAGCACCTGTTGTGCCATGCAGATGTTTTCCAATGCTTTTAGAGGTTCGAGCACTAATTCGTGAACCTTAGCATGTGCAGCCAGATGAATAGCTACATCCGGCCTGCCCCAATCCAGGAGAGATTCCGTAATCCGCAACCTTGCATCATAAGCTGTTAAATCCAACCTGCATTGGGTAATATCCGTTGTCCAACTATTGGGACGCTTATCAATGCCGAAGACCTGATGGCCATCGGCGATACAGCGCAGTGCCAGATTGGTGCCTATCTGGCCACTAACTCCAGTGATCAATATGTGCATGTATTTCCGTTTTTAGAGAGGGTGGGTAATAGGTTCCAAGAAACAAAAAACGCGATGCCCGCAAAAAGGAAGTGGATTCTCCGGTTATTAAAAATGTCTCTGCTAAGGCTTTTTCAGCATTCGTAAATGCCTCGCCATTATTGAGAATTATTTTTGAATAGAGTTCCTCATAGCGCGGCAGAAGTCCCCAGAGTTGGGAATGGCTATGTCGACGGTGGAGAAGGTATGCCTCTGGTAAATAGCATGATTGCGTATTTTGCAATGCTGCAGCCAACCAAAAATCCCAATCATCAAAACCGGAAACATTGAGCCTATAGCCGCCAATGCTCTGCCAAAGGGTGCGGCGATAGAGAACGCAATAAGACAACTGATTAAAAAATTTTAAGCGAGCCAATTCAAAAGAACCTGCTTTCCATCGCAACGAGCTATCACCAAAATCCTGTCTATCAAAGAAGACCAATTGTGCGGTTGGCTTATTTTTCAGTGCTGTGAGGCAGGCTTCGATGGCCAAGGGGTGTAATAGATCGTCAGCATCCAGTGGGAGAATGTACTCGCCAGTGGCGATGGCGATACCCGAATTTCGTGCAACAGCGACGCCGGAATTATTCTGGTGAATGGTGCGAATTAGACACTTGCTTGGTACCCTGAGCAAATCATTAATTAACGCTGGGGTGTTATCGACACTGCCATCATCGACTAAAATAATTTCCAAATTTTGATATGTTTGTGCCCAGAGACTGGCTACAGCCTGTTGAATAAATGGTGCTGAATTAAAACAGGGGATGATGACAGAAACTAAGGAGTTCACACTCAACCTCCCCGGGTGTAGAGCAGGTTACATTTTGCGCATACCGGCATCAGACCGCAGGTTGCGATCGTTTCCCGCTGGTGATTGAAGCGCTCGCTGTTCCAGACCGCCGACAGGTCATTATTCACTAGACTGCCCATGACAAATTCCGGAAAAAATTTACAAGAGACCACCTGTCCATCGGGGAATATATCCATGCGGGTCAATATTGCCTGGCAGCGTGTTTTGCTCTGTGCGGGTTGATCACTGCCACTGATAAATGTTGCCAGTTCATCGGGGGAAAGGTCCGGATTAAAGCGAAGCTTAAGTGTCCGTGGAAGCTGCTTAAGTTGTTGTATCTGATAACTTAGTTCATCGACCCGGGAGAGTGAGAGGCGGTAGTTATAAGAATACCAACTCGGTTTGGCAAAAACATGAGCCCCTCCGAAGTGCCGTGAAAAAAAACCATCCATTCGCATATTGGCATCTGCAGAGAGAAACCAAGGGAAACTGATATAAACCGTATCGACCCCCTCACTCTCGAGCCAGGAAACAAAATGGCACATTTTCGGAATAATTATGTCAGTAATAAAAAAATTAATTGCAATTTCAAATTGATATGCATTTTTCTGCTTTTCCCTGACGAGTAAACGTAAGCCATCCAGGGTGCGCTTGAAAGCGCCTGTACCTCGCAATAGGTCATGTTCCATTTCAAATCCATCGAGCGAAATGGACACTTCAAGTTGACTGGAAAGCGCGAGTAACCCGTTAAGCCGCTTTTTTATTAATGTGCCGTTAGTGCAAATGGCTATCCAGCGAGGATCATCAACCAACAGTTTGACCAAACCATCCCAGTGTTGATATGCCAAGGGCTCACCACCCCAGAGATACACATTGCTTTTCAGCATATGGGTAGCAGTCAGTGCTTTGCCGATTATATTCAGATCCAGATCGCCACCTTTTGCATGCAAATCTAGCTGTCGGTGATAACCGCCTTCATTCCATTGATAACAATGCTTGCACCGTAAATCACAGCGATTGGTGAGCTTGAAAGCTATTTCCTCTGGGAGTGTTCTTGTTTGCCAACTGCCTTGACGTGCAGCATGCATGTTAGCGAGCATATTTGGTGCAATTCTCCGAAGTTTTTTCAAGGCAGGTTCATCGAGCAGACCCTTACGAGATTTTTGCACAGTGACCTCCTGTGTTTTGCAGTACGTAATCCAGACAGCGGCTGATAATTACGGCGCTTTCTTTGGGAGTTTGCCGCAAATAGGATTCATGTGTACCGGCTGCAACCCAAGTTTTTATTCCCAGAGGAGCCAGCCTGTGCCAATCGTTGGATAATCCAAGGTCCATATTCTCGCTGGAAACAACTAGATTTAATGCAAATGAACTCTGCCGTGGGCGGTAGCGCATCGCCTGAAAGGTGTAATTTTGCTCTTTAGCATTGTTGGCGATTTGCTCTTTGGTGAGTCTTCGCTCTTCTGTGAGTTTGATAAACCAAGCGTGTGCGATACGAGCTTGTGCTATTACAACATTAATGACATAGCGCCAACTCAATTGCCCATTACGTATGTGTAGAAGCAATGCACCAAAGAAGTCTTTCTTGGCAGCACTCAATTTTGCCCAGAACAAACTTATCAGTAACGGCAATCGCTGAAACCAATGATAACTAAAATGCCGCCAGAAGGTTGGACACCACGTATCGATAAGTACAACAAATACCTGGTCGCCGAGAGCGCTTAATTGCTGCCCTGTTTCATAGGCAATGGTGCCACCAACACATTCACCGGCTAAGAAATATGGCCCCTCGGGTTGTAATGCTTTAATGCGCTGTATGTAGGTAGACGCCATCTCGGGCACCGATGCAGGCAGCGGGCGATTATTTACAGCACTGTCCGCGAGCAAGCCAAGGACCTGAATATCCGTCGATAAATTCTCCATCACACGGGCATAAAGGCTCATCTCCGCCATGCCTCCATGGCCACCAGGGACTAAAAACAGAATATCATCCGCATGCGAAGGACGAACCTCGACAATTTCCGGAGGGAGCCGTTTCGAAGGTTTTTGACACTGCTCTATATATTCCGCCATTCGCGCTGGTGTGGGATATTTGAACAAGTTTCCCAGGGGTATTTTTACTGCATAATGCTGTTCCAGGGTTATTAGTAATTGCAATGCCAGTAACGAGTTGCCGCCGCAATCAAAAAAAGAGTCGTGCTGAGACAGTGTGCTGTGCCCTAGAAGCTCATGATACACGTCGAGTATTTTTCTTTCGGTCTCACTGGCAGGCAATTCCTCAGATTCTAGCGATGCTCCTGGGCGGCATAGCTTGAACGCTCCGCGATCCAGTTTGCCGTTTGCATTCAGTGGTAAGGTCTCGACATAAATAATTTCTGCCGGGCGTAAGTGTTCAGGTAGCTTTGCGCAGAGTAAAACTTTCAAGTTGTCCGTCACTTGTACTGCAACAGATTGATAATCTTGGTTAATAACAACAAAGGCCAAGAGCCGCTGGTGATGGTGCGAATCATCTATTATAACACAGGCCTGTAAGACGCGCAGGTCCTCAAGCAATAGCGTTTCAATTTCTGCTGGCTCTACACGATAGCCGCGGATTTTCAGTTGCCGGTCTTTGCGACCGATAAATTCAAGAATACCGTCGGTGCGCATTCGTACCAGATCGCCGCTGTAATACATCAATGCATTCTTATCTGCGCTAAAAGGATTTGCTCGTAGAAAACGTTGGTTGGCGTCGGGATTATTGAGGTAACCTGACATCAATCCATCGCCGGCTAACCAGGCGTAGCCGATTACTCCTCTGGGGACCGGGTTATATGATTCGTCGAGGACGTAAACAGCCGTATAACTCAATGGGCGCCCTATTGGGATTGCTCCATCAATGTCAGCGTGTGTTACGTGATGATAACAGCTAAAGGTGGTGTTTTCGGTAGGTCCGTATCCATTGATGAGTTGGCCGTCAGGATTCAGTAATAAAAAACGTGCCGCATGTTTGCGTGAAAGTCTATCTCCGCCGACTATCAATTGATGCAGCTTCGCTAATATGCCAGGCGTTGTGTCAATGATTACTTCAAATAAGCCGGTGCTTAAACCCAGTGTGGTAACTTTGTGTTGGCTCACTAACTGGGCAATTTCACGCAAGTTAGGTTTATTAGTATCGGGAATGATAAGTTGAGCGCCATTCAGCAATGCTCCCCAGATTTCAAATGTCGAAAAATCGAAGGCAAGGGGCGCCAGTTGCAGAAATACTTCCTCGGGATTGAGCTTGGCGTAATTGGCCGCACACACCAGACGCACAATACCTCTATGGCGAATACAAACGGCCTTTGGTATACCGGTGGAGCCGGAGGTAAACATCACGTAGGCGACATTCGTTGCTGTTACAGTAACTTGAGGGTTGCTTGTTGGGTATGTTTTTAATTGATCGGCGATGAGATCCAGCAACAACAAGGGTACTGTTGCTTGTGCTGGAGCAAGTGATTGCCTTGAAATGCCTATCGCTGCTGCAATAGGCGCACCGCGCAAGGTAATTTCAATACGTGAGATTGGTTCGCTCGGCTCTATGGGAATATAGATTGCACCTAGTTTTAAAGTCGCGAGTAAAGCAATAATGTAGTGAGGAGACGGAGGCAAATAAATAGCGATGTAACTACCGGGAATAACGCCCTGCTCAGCCATGAAGTGCGCTAATTGATTTGCTTGCGCGTTGAGTTGCGTATAATTGAGTGTTGTTGAACCGAAAATTAGAGCAGGTTCATGGGGCCGCTTTATCACAACGGATTCGAAAACACTATGTACTGGTTTTTCCCTTGGATAAATATCTTCTGGCCCGGTAGCGAGACTGGCGAGAGTAGAGTGCTGATTGGCAAGTAACGGCAGTGCGTTTATAGAGCAATCAGGATTGACTGTCACTGCTTCAAGTAAACATGACCACTGCTCCAACATTGATGCGATATCTTTCTCCTCAAAGAGTCGCCGATCGTATTCAAGTTGCCCGCTTAAACACCCTCCTTTTTCCCACATGCTCAGCTGAAGATCAAAGCGTGCGCTGCCATTATGAATGTTGCGTGCATTAACTGTCAAATCCGGGAACTCCCAATCTGTTTGCGGAACATTCAAGTAGGAGAACATCACTTGGAGTAATGGCGGTCGATTTATTTGTCGTGGTAACTGCAGTGATTCAATAATAATTTCAAAAGGAAGTTCTGAGTGTGCATAAGCGTCAAGGATTGTTTGCCGTACCTGTGCGAGAAATAATTGACAGGGCTGTTCACCCTGGATGCGGCCTCTGATCGGCAAGATATTTAGGAATAAACCAATTAATCCTTTGAGTTCGTTTGTGTTGCGATTGGCAACAGGCACCCCGACTATGATGTCGGATTCGTCACTATGGCGATAGAGCAAAATCTGGAATGCTGCCAGTAACAACATGAAGATCGTCATGTTGTTTTGGTTGGCCATCGTCTTGCAGTCACGACTGAGCTGCGGAGGGAAGGTAAATGTACTACACCCTCCGGATTGCAGTAGGTTGTGATTATACAGCACTCGGGATGAGAGTGAAAGTGGCGCAGGCGGAGCTGCGAGTTGTTGTTGCCAATAGCTTTTTAAGTGCTGCAGCGTTTGTCCGGTCAGGCATTGCCGTTGCCAAAACGCAAAATCTGCGTACTGAATACGGAGGTCGCATAAAGGAGAAGGTTGCCCCTCAATAAGCGCGCGATAACTCCGGGTGAGTTCACCCATAAAAATTTCAAACGACCATCCATCAAAAGCCAAATGATGAAAACTCAACAACATTGTGCTTTTTTGTTCGCCGATAAAATAAATTTTACTGCGGAGCAATGGTGGGTGGGTAATATCAAACGGACGGCTTGCTTCTAGCAGTTCGAGTTTTTCCCTATCGTTATCAGTGTCAACAAACTCCTGTTGTAATAAATTATTGTCGGTAACGAACGGGTGAACAAGTTGCCACAAGTGTCCCGCCTGCCAATAGAAAGAGGTTCGCAATACCTCATGACGCTGAACGATGCCAGTAAGCGCTTGTGCCAGTGCATCGATGTTCACTGTTCCGGTAATGTCGAACGCAATGCAAAGATTGTGTTGTGAGCTGGTCTCGCTCAATTGTTCAATGAACCACAAACGTTGTTGCGCAAAACTCGCCGGTAATGGTTCTGCTCGAATTACCGGTGTTATGGGCAGAAGTTTCTGCTGCGCCTGCAAACGTCTGCGCACTGTGTTCCATAGCAATGACTGATTTATTTGAATATCAGTCATGTAGAGGCAGTTCGTCCAGGTAAAACACCGACGCCGACATAATATCGGCAGCAAGCTGTGCAAATAGGAAATAATGAGTCGCGCAGATGTTCCCTCACTCGTGCCAAGGCGTCCCCGCGCCAAATTTCCAGGAGTGATTGTTCATTGATGTTACCGACGGGCAGATCATAAAATGAATGGCAGGTGCTGACTATACCTCTAGCAGAAATTTCTGCAGCTAACCAGGGAACTGCACAGCGACTTTTTCGATCAATCATTTTGTGCCATTGAGCTGAAAAATAGTTTCGAAAATTTTCCGCAAGCAGGGTTTTCGGTTGGCTGTGAAATAAAATACCCTGCTTTTTGCAAACTTCTGCGATGCGCGCCAGTTGAGATGTCAGGTGCTCGATATTGATACTGGCAAAAACTTCTGGATCGCGCACATAAGCTTGTGCATAGAATGTATTTTGAATAGCAAATTTTTTCCTGAGCAACTCCGCGTAGGCATGACTCTGTTCGCCAGTAATATAACTTTGGCATTCAATGCTTATACAGTTGAGCATGTTTAAATCGATTTGTTCAAGAAAAAAAGGTTCGACGTGTTGAGCATTCTTGGCGGTCACAACATAGGTAATGCCAATTTCAGGAGAGCTGCTGCCCTTGCTTTTTTTGAGGGCGGATAATTCCTCCAAGCCCTCTATTACCTGTTGAAATACACCTCGCCCACGTTGTTGGTCATTAATACCTTCCGGGCCGTCCAGTGAGATCCACAGGCGAGTGGGGTGGTAATCGACTAACTGTTTCGCAAATTTTTTTAACAAAGTGCCATTTGTCGGGAACTCGATCTCGCAGCCACCATCGCGAATTCGTTTTATTACTTCCCATATTCCTGGGTACAACAAGGGTTCCCCACCAAAAAATTCGAAATTTAGTTTGCCGTAGCTTGGTTTGTTTGCTATGCATTCGTCGACTGTTTTAAGGACAAGGTTGAGATCAAGTTTCGCAGTTTTTTTGTGTTGGTGATAAGCGCCTCTTTCACCCCACTCGTAACACATACTGCAGCGCAGGTTACATTCTTCCAGTAGCTGAAAAATAATCCACGAAGGGGCGTTGGCCATGTCGGAGAATCTCATCGCTAATTATCCTCTTGCAGCTCGGCAGCGTACATCTGTGAATAGTTGTTACCTCTTTGCTGATGATTAAGTAGATTGTTGTGCAAGTCGGTTAAAATATTGACATCGTATCCGGATGCCCTCCAGGCTGCGTAAGTAATGCCAAATCCGAGCTTTTGCCATATTGCGCCATTGCTAGCTTCGGCATAACCATAGGGTTCCAGTAAAATGATGGGCGTGGCAGCGGCCAGTGAATCAATTAAAGAACAGCCCCCCGGTTTGCTAATAATCGCTTGTGCATGACGGATAACATTATAGAGTGTGTGATGGTCACAGTATTGTGGGCAGGTAGTGACAAAGCCATGCTGCAGTTTATTCATCGGGGGGAATTGCAATTCCCCCTGGGTATCGCGGTGCCAGGCTCGCCAATGCTGTTGCAGCTGATACGCACAATCTTGTTGACGGAGAATTTGTGTCTCCTGTTGCCCATGAATCACCATATCAAGGGAAATATCTAACGATAGTAACTCTTTTGCGCGCTGCTGATAAGTGCCGATACCCCAGCCGCCGCCGTGTATCACCAGTCGCTTTTGACGTTGTGTAAAATGTAATGGTGAATCCCCTGTTACTTTTATTTCATGGACTAGGTTCCCTGATTCGCCGTGCCACAGCCAGATTTCTCGCCCTTGCTGTCTAAGATGGGGAAAAATTCTGAAAGAGGCTGAGATTTCTGCGTCGATACGACAATGATCAATTTTCAGTAAGTAGCCCGAGAGCAAACGGTAGCGTTCGAGAATCGGCAGCCAAAACCCGGACCAGACGATAAAATGGCGGCAGCCGTCGGCAGTCCAGCCTTGCAGTAACTTTTGCAGGTGCTCCCCGTCAAGACAATTCTGGACGTCTCGTGCCATCCGGTGCGCCATTTGTGCCAGTGTAAAACTACCATGATGGGCCTTAGCGTGGGCAATGTGGCTTCGTTGCATCTGGCTGGTATAATAGTCTTCGAGCACTTCAACGCTAACCTCAACACCAGCTTGGCGTAATTGTTGGCGAAGCAACAAAGCCGGTATATAAATCCCCAAGCCGACAGCAGACGTGCAAATCACCGTATGAGACATTTTCCAAAAATTACTGTGACGGTAAACCACGGAGCGGCATTTTTTCAAGAAAAGCAGCTAGTTTCTCAATATCATTAAGATAACTAAACTCCAACAACTCAAAGTCAATTTGAATTCCCATTTGCTCTTCAACTTCCAACATGAACTGCAGCAACTCTAGCGAATCAAGACCTACCTCGCTAATCAGATCGGCCTGATTGCCGATTGTCATCTTTATTTCAGGATCGCGTTTGATTGTTGCCAAAATTTCCTTGATGGTGTTGATGGTATTGATGGTGCTCTGCATTTATCCTCCAGGCTGTCCTAGGAGTCTTTATTGCCAAAAGACGTGATACGTTTGTAAACCTGTTGCTTCTGGGTTGACTGAATCAAACCATTTAGGTAATAATACGATTATTTTTAATCATCAATCCAATGCCCATAAAAGGACCATTCCCAGGGTATTGATCAACAAATTCGTAGCATGTCCACTCGGGTGAACGCTTAATTTCGTTCCATATCACGGCAATGCCAGGGCAGCTGATATTAGCAATGTCATGAAAGGCGATCATATTAGAAACTGGGCTCAACAGGGAAAATTCCCGCCGGCATTGACTTTCTTCGTGGTGCGAATCAATAAACACCAAATCGACCGGTGTGATTTGGTGAAGTAAATCGAGAAATGCAGGGGATTGACTATTGATACAAAAAAAGCGGCTGCGCGAGTTGAGCTGGGCATATTCAGTCATTGAGGGGCATGGAATAATGTCGATGCCAATTGCAAATTCTAATGGATTGAAGCGATCAAGTATTTCTACCGTGGCAACGTAGGAGCCGCCGTGACGAATGCCGAGCTCCAAATAGGAATTGACCTTGAGGTGTCCGAGAAAGGCGAGATACGCAGCAAATTGCACCGGAAACTGCCAAATAAATAAACCCTTGCCGCAATACTGGTGCAAGAAAAGGGGAAATTCATCAAGCCCTTCGTTATTGAGTCCCAACTGGGGTAATAGCTCAATGAGACTTTGCTGATTATTAAGTTGGTCGATGTCGGCTTGGCGAACATAATGAATGCGTGATAAATCGATGCGCTGTGGCCGTAAACCTTTCAGAAGTTTCCATGCAGCTTCTTGAACAGAATGTATTGACGATGTCAAAACCATTTATATTCGCCCTAATGGCCTTTTCTAAGAAATGTATCCTATCTAAAAAATATAGCCGTTTTTAATATCATGCTTTTACCTAATAGCTTGCTTCAAGACTATCTTGCCAATTCCAGCCGACTCTATCCCGACAAAGTTGCAATTATTTGCGGCGGAAATCGCTGGACCTATCTTCAACTGGAATCGAAAAGTAATGCAATTGCCAATGCATTGCGAGAAAATTTTGTGCAGCGTGGTGATAAAATTGTCATCTTGGCAGAGAATAATCTGACCGTAGTCGCTGCGTTTTGGGCGGTGCTTAAAGCAGATGCAGTTGCCTGTTTGATTAGCCCGCATTCATCGCCGAACAAATTGAAATTCTATTTGGAGAATACCAGAGCTACAGCGCTGGTCTCTCCATCGGATCTTGCTCCAATAATAACACAACAGTCAGCCGATGTAATGCATTTGCGGACGCTGATTATTGCCGACAATGCCATTCAACCTGTGTGCAATGGTAAAGCTGAACGAAAAATACGGCTCGATGAATTGGCAACCACTGCCCCGGTTCAGTTGAATTTGGATATAGATCTGGCTGCAATTATTTTTACCTCCGGCAGCACCGGTATGCCCAAGGGTGTAATGCTTACCCATCGCAATATGCGCGCGGCATGCGACTCAGTGAACCTCTACCTTGGTAATCATCAGGATGATGTTATTATCAATGCATTGCCATTATGTTTTGATTATGGTCTCTATCAAATGATTATGGCGATTGCCGTCGGTGCGACCCTTGTGCTTGAAAGGTCTTTCGCTTTGCTTCCGCAGGTTTTGGCTCACGCCGCAATTGAGCGAGTTACTGCCTTGCCGGCCGTACCCGCGGTATTTGCTTTGCTGGGACGAATGTCGTCGGTCCCTCCTTTGCTTGCATTGCGCTACATCACTTCGACCGGTTCTGCCCTGGCCTCCCGGCATATTACCATATTACAAGAACATTTTCCGCAGGCGGAGATATTTTCGATGTACGGAGTTACTGAATGCAAGCGCTGTACTTACCTGCCACCCAGAGATTTGGCAACGAAGCCCGACAGCGTCGGTATTGCCATTCCCGGTATTGAGCTGTGGCTTGTCAACGAACAGGATCAGCGAATTGGCCCCAATGAAACAGGTGAATTGGTCATTCGCGGTGCAACGGTAATGTCCGGCTATTGGCAAAATCCTGAGGCAACCGCCAAACGATTGAAGCCCGGTCTCTTGCCCGGAGAGCAGGTTTTATATACCGGTGATTTGTGCCGGCTTGATGAGGAAGGCTACCTGTATTTTGTCGCGCGAAAAGATGATATCATCAAATCGAAAGGTGAAAAAGTGGCACCCCGCGAGATCGAATTGGTGCTGCTTGATATCCCCGGGGTTATTGAGGCGGCGGTTATTGGTGTAGAGGATGATCTCTGGGGGCAAGTTGCAAGTGCCTTTGTGGTAATTGATCCTGCTGTTGTCGTTGAGAAGTCAATGATAATGGCTGAATGCCGTTCCCGGCTTGAGCCTACACATATTCCCAAGTATCTAAAAATCTGTCTCGATTTACCGCACACCAGTAGCTCTAAAATCGACAAAACGGCACTGCCTGCACTACTGGATCCTCACTCGTGACAGGAAAGCCCTTACTTCTTTAGCATATAACCGAGATTTTTGGTGAAATCCGCGGTTATCGCATCAATGTCGTCAGGTGTTGAGACCACTCTTGGGGTAATGACAATAATGAGCTCTGATTTGGCTTCCGATGTCCCTTGTGTCCCAAAAAGCCAACCAATTAAAGGTAGATCGACCAAAAATGGAACACCGCTGGAAGTTTTGCTTTTCTGATGACGGATTAAACCACCAATTGCAATGGACTGATTACTGTTGACCGTAAGGGTGGTTTTCACAGATCGTTTAAAAAAGGAGGGATAGCTGGCATTGCCCACAGCCACTGCAGAACTTTGTTCACTTACCTCTTGGCTCAGATCCATACTTACCAACCCATATTCATTAATATGAGGAGTGACATTAAGGATAATACCGGTATTACGATATTGAATATTGGTCTGGGTTCTATTGCTTGTGGTAGTGACCTCACTGTCGGTTGTGATTTGAGCACTTGCAACGGGAATTTCCGTGGAAATATCGATACTGGCAGCGACATTGTTAGAGGCCAATATGGTAGGAGTTGCAACGATATCAACTTTTTTCTTCTGGGCCAGAGCTGATAACGTCGCATCCCATTTAAGTGTCTGACCGATACTATAGCCAAGGCCACTGCTCCCAGTAGCAATATTGAAGAATGAATTGAGAGCAGTTGTGGTCTCTGTGTTGCTGTGGTGATAATTGTATTCCACTCCTAATTTCAAATCATCATCAAGCTGCACATCGACGATGTTCACCGATATCAACACCTGTTTAGGTAAAATATCAAGCCGTTTCAACACTTTTTCGACAGCTTGGTAGTCCGCTGGAATAGCATCAATGATCAAAGCATTACGGATTTTGTCCTGAACAATTTTGATCTCCCCGCGTAAGGCACCGGCACCAAAATCAGAGCTGGAAGTTTGCCGCGAGACTTTGATGGGCTTGTCCTTCTTCTCAGTCGGAAAAGGGCTCAGCTTTTTATCTTTTGTCTCTGCTATACTATCTTTTATCGCCCTGCTATCAGTATTTTTATCATTTTGAACTTCATCTGATTTGTTTTTAGTAAATATTGAATTAAGTAATCCAGCCATTTCCTCGGCCTGGCTATTTTTTAAGAAATAGAGAAAGAGTTGCGATTCGACACCTGTATTCGCCTTATCAAGCTCCAGAAGGAGTTCAGATACTTTACCAAAAATACTTTGGCTATCAGACAACACCAGCAAGGAATTGAGCTTATCCAGATTGATAATTTTTGTTTTACTGTTCTTGTCCTCATATGATGACAAAATTTCCGATATCGTACTGGCGATAGTTGTACTACTTACATGTTCAATCTTAAAAATGCGGTGGCTGATTGAGGCAAACATATCGACATCAAACGTACGAACAAGCTTCAAAACCTTCTCAACATTTCGCGAAGAATCTACCAGCAACAGGATCTTTGAACCATCGTGGGAGAGCAAACTTCCCCCTTCGGATATGAAGGGCGTTAGTATTTTTACCATTTCCTCGCTGTTGATGTATTGCAGAGGAATTATCTGCAGCAGCATGCCAGGGCTCTTAACCAGACCATCATCGCCCATGCTGGTCACCGGCAAAACATTTCGAGAAACATTTGCCACAGCAATAATTTTGTAAAAATTTCCTTCTTTTACGGCAGTCAAGCCATTAGCCTCAAGAATCTGAAAGAATAAGGGCAGCAAGTCGTTTCTGTTAAGTTTGCCGGTGGTTCGAATGGTTATTTTGCCACGTATTTCGGATTCAATGATACAATTTAAATCCAACTGTTTGGCCAAGAACAAAATGACATCATATAACGCAGCGTCTTCCATGTTTATAACAAAGGGTTCTGCACCAGGGTCAGTCACCGAAGAACCTTCTTGGTTGGTGTCTGGCGATAAACGAGCCACATTATCCGCTTTTGCGGTCTTTGCTGCAAAGCGGTTTGGATTTTTTACGCCCTTGGCGGCGGTTCCTGTCGAAACAGCACTATTGGCCGGAATTGGTTGAGCTTTATTGATGTCAATCGGCAGAAGAGCAGCTTGTGGTTCCTGGGCAGGAGCATTTACTCTCTCAGGTGTCGTCGACTGTACAGCAACCGATTCATTATTAGGCTTTATGTTGCTGCTGGTTACAGCCACAATTTGTTCATTGGATGGGGATTGCATTGCGGCACAGCCACCTAAAAAGAGAACAACACAAAAGGACAGGCAAACCACAAATCTTGTCCTTGGCAATAATAAGTAAGACATAAAATTAGTTTTTCCTTTTTACAGCACCAAAGGGGGTGTTGATGACCGAGGTCTCTTTGCTGCCTTTTTCGTCCTTCGACGGCTCTGAGGTTTCTTTGCGGCTGTTTTCGTCTTTTGCTTGTATAGTCGGCAGGGGACTATTTTTATCTTTCGATTTGTTTGCAGTTACAGCAGTTTTGTTGGCTGGGGCAGCGGCAACGACAGGAGGAGTCGTTTTCAAAGGTGAGGCGGCAGCCATTTCCTTTTTTTTCTTATCACTGAGCTTTATTTCGTATTTTTCATTTCCATTTCGAAGCATAAGTTTATCCGGCAATATCTCAGTTACCTGGAATTCTCCAAGCTGATCACCTACGACCACCCATTTGTACTTTTTCTCTGCCTCGATGTCCGGATTTACAATCAGACCACTGTGCGTATCGCCTATCTGTATAATTCCTTGCAATTCTATGGTCTTGCCCAATATTTTCGTAATATTCTGTGCAGCTTTTTCTTCAGTCTGAAGAGGTGCCGGTTCAGGGACATATTCTTTGCGATCCGGTGAGAAAACATTTTTTTCAATTACTGCTTTATACGTTGCTTCTCCAGGTATTGCTTGGCTTTTATTCTGGGTTTTTTGGACAATTTTTTCATCTTGGAGAATGGCTGAAATCGGCACAGTCGGAATTTCTCTCATCCAACTCAAGTATAAAACCACACCTAAGCCGGAGAGCACAACAATCAACAAAGTATTAATGATATTTTTTTTATGCATCCACATATGTCATCTTTTTCATTGCTCTCGGCATTATCAAATACAGCTACACCAGCATGCAGGCAGGGCAGCTTGTCATTGTTCGGTCATCAGGCCTTTTAATGTCAAAGTTGTCGCAACGTTGCCAGGCTGGCCCTTTTTCAATACTTGAACATTTAAAGCGTCGACCACCAATAAATTCGATGAGTTTGCCAAATCGTAAAGGATTTTTTTAAGCTGTCCGATACTGACTTCCATAGCAATCTGAATAGAAACGGTAGCGTACATGGCAAGGCTTTTATCATCGCTTGCTGCGGTTTTTAACACCCGAACAGACTGAATATCAACATTATGCTTATGTGCTAAATCGTAGACCACGTTCTGGATAGTTACTGCTGCAAGAGCGTATGTTGTTCCCTTGAGAAGCCCCGCCTCACGTTTATTTAGCAGCAGATCCAACGAGAGTCGTTCTTTTTCCAGTGATTTTTTTTGCAAGACTTTTTTTTGCAAGGTGAAAATTTTCTGCTCAGCAAAAGTTTCTGCCTCAGTCGACACCAACTGGTCGAAAATCGGTAGTAGGCGGTATATAGCAGCGATGCTGAGAAGCAATGCCCCAACAAGAAGGAGTTTTTTTTGTCTTTCGTTAATTTTCATGAAATCCACACCAAGACGCGGAAATATTGCATTTATTGTTTGCTGCTGCCGGTGATGCTGAACCCTATGGTAAACAGCTCTTTATTGTCTGAACCCTTTCGCACTGGCGTTAAAAATGAAACATCCTCAAAAAGATATGAAGCTTCAAGAAGTTCAATAAGTGCCGAAGCCGATTCGGCCGAACCGTCAATACGCACACGGTTTTTTGAGTAATCAATCTTTTCGATCCAGGCTGTAACCGGAAGGATCTGGCTGAGTTCATTCAAAATGTCGAGCATAATGGGTTTTTGTTGTGCGGTGGCATCAAGATATTCAAGTCTCTTCTGAATCAATGCGATATCTTCCTGCAGTCGCGGCAAACCATCAGCCTCACGGTTCAGGCGAGTCATTTCATCGGTCAATTGCTTGTTGATCATCCTCTTTTGGAAAAAGAAATTTCCTGCCAAGCCAAGAGACAAAAATACAATAAGCGCAGTTAAAGCGACAGTAATATATCTTGAGGTTTTATTTGGACGCCTGCGCAAATTTTCCGGGAGGAGGTTAATCAGGCCATTCGGTTGAAGTTGCCCTTTCAATGCCAGAAAATAGGCGGCAAGAAGATTGGCAGTGGGCACCAAATCAGGCAAAGGCAGAGGTGTTAAATTGAGTCCTACCCCATAAGATTCAGAAAAAATCTGAGATTTTCCCTCGTCGAGATAATAAATGTTTTCTTTTGATGGCTCCATGTTGCACTTACTACTAAGAGAATCAATAGCCTCACGCAGCAGAATGCCAGGATCCTGAGCATCATTTTCGAAGTGTAAAATTCTTGATAACAGGAGATGTGGCCCTTTGACGAGGTTACATTGCAGGAGCCCTTCTTCAAGGTTCATAAGAAACCCTGCGCCGGTTCGCCATTGAAGACCTTTTGCTGCGCCAACTCCAAAGGCCAGAATCGTCGCGGTATTTTCCAGAGAACTCATCGCGCCGATTTCTGTTTGCAGCGCCAGATAAGGATCGAGATCAACCTTCTTTGCGACGACAAGCAGCACATTCAATATATTGTTTTTTTTATCTACATGCGTCACCTGGCAGTCGAAATAGATGTCGCTTGCTGCAAACGGCACATATTTTTCAACTTCATAGCGCATTGTTTCCCGCAGGTTTTCCTGCACCGACAACGGAAAAGAGATATCGCGGATAATTGTTTTCCTGCCGGGAACGGAGATCAGCACATCCGGCTCATGCACCTTATGTTCTTCGATAAAACTATTGGCCAGCCGGCCGATCCGGCCAATTTTCTCCTTGATCGGTGCGCCGGCGTCAAGTGCGTAAAGCTCATTGCCAACAAGTTTATAACCCTTTGCACTGCTTTGCAGGGAAACAAAGGCGACAGAGTCGTTTCTGATGTCAATCCCCAGAGAATACCGAGAGAACAATTGCATATCAGTTCCTTAATTCTCCATGGGAATCGAGCCATTGAACATATCTGTAGCCATTATTATCGGTATCAATCTCGACGATGGTGAAGACTGTATATTCTGCCTGACTATCAGCCACTTGGCCGGTCGATGTAAGTGTGTAGTACGGAGTATTATCCAGAGTTATATATCGTGACAATTGCTGATAGATTTTTTCGCCAATAACCTCACTCACTTCACTGTGAGAACGAAAATCCGCATCACGCCTAAAGTCGATAATATTTCGAATTGCACTATCGTTCATGCCAGGCAAAAGAGCAAGTACCTCCGGGGGTGCTGCATTAATATTTAACAGTTTTTGTTCCATGGAGGGTATCTTCACTTTTTTGTTTTTTTTCTTTTTCATTTCCAATTTTTTACGGGTTTGATCGCTGATGCCCTGTGGATAAATAGTGATTTTCCCACGGATTGCTTGCAGGATATCTCTGGTCACGCCCCTGACAAGCAGAAGTTCATCTACAGAGCGAAATGGACCATTTTGACACGAGTAAGGCTCGGGAAGTCTTTGATAGTAATCATTTTCCGCACCATTCAACCGATGCAGACTATCAGCGTCCCGCCAGTCTTGGATTGAATCTACAATGATTTTGCGTACATTGTCGTCAAGTTCTAGGCCGACAAGCATGAGATCCAGCAGTTCACTGCCTGCCAGGTTGATATTTATCAGGCCACTCAAATTGCCAATCCGTACTGAAAAAGAACCATCCCCCAATTCCACTTGCGGATTATCGACATTCATCCGCCAAGGGGGCGGATTGGACTCTGCTTTGCCGTCGGTTACTTTTTTGTCTGCCCAGAGCAAGTGCCAAAGAGCATACTGTATTCCAGCCCGACTCTGGTAATACGCCTTGGTACTGTCCCGGAAATTTCTGGTTATATTCGTTTCGGATCGAGCGGAATAGCAGAACTGCCCGACAATAATGGTGAGCATGGTCATGACCCAGAGTACCACAAGTAAAGCAATACCCTGTTGTTGCCCCAAGATGGAAAAGAGGTGAAAACGCTTTACCTCAATCATTGCTATTGTCTTCGTCACGGTTTCATGACAATGGGGATAATGACGATTATCGGCGGGTCCAGCGTATCTTTTTTTAAAGTAAGGCGAATTGCCATCGGCAATCCTTCTGTCTCATCGGGATTCCAGGAAGATACCCACTCGGCGATTCCATTCTCATTTGGGTTTTGCACCTCAGTCAAAAAGGCGAATGTGATACTAGTATATCCGGGTAATAAGTCAAGGTATGATGCGTCATCTAAGTCGGAAAGTTTGGCAACGTCCAGACGATTGATATCCTCTTCGTAAAATATTATTTTTTCTTTGCCGTCTTTCTCGACGACCCTGTATTGAATATAAACGATCCCCGCAACACTGTTCGGATAAAGAGAGGAATTGGAAAAAAAATCGATTGATTTACTCTCTCCTCGAAAGAAAAACCAATGGTCATTCTGTTTAAAAACTTCTGGAGTTGTAAGCGACGCCAGTTGTCGTCTTATCAGCTCAGGTACAACACGAAGCAGCTGTTGGCTGCCCATGAGTTTTTCTCCCTTTTCCCATGCCCGGCTGCCCATGTGAAAAGCGCTAAATATCAGTGTCAGGATAACCGCCATGAGCGCAAGCGCTAGGAGCAGCTCTAAAAGCGTAAATCCTCGTTCCACTGGGGAACTTCCCGTTACCTTTTTCGTCATTTAAGAAGGTTTCTCAAGAGTCGCGGGGCCAAGGCGTAACGATTCGATAATATAAGATTTTATATGCCCTCGCTCTGGCCAATTGACCGTAACGGTGACTTTGAAGAGCACCAGGCCGGACGAGTTATTGACGGCCCTTTCATCTATCTGCCGCTCTACGGCTACCTGCCAGGTAAAGCCATCGGCGAGCTCGCCCCGGCGAATCTCCTCGATAATCTCATCAACAACCAAGACCTCCTCCATTTTTGCCCTGGCATGGTATACGCCAAGCAAATAGGTTTTAGATAATTGCCCTGACCGTAGACCATCGGAAAAAAGCTGCAAGACAGCTGTGAGACTCAAAGCGAGAATCATCATGGCAACCATTATTTCCATCAAGGTAAAACCTTCCGGGCCATGTCGGTCAATCGGATACATCAATAATTCCTGTTATAAAGTTCACTCGAATACGGTATAAACCGGCGCGTTGGCCTTTGAGGACAATCTCCCCGCCACTGCTGTTGCCTGCCGGATAAAAAAATAGCTTGAAATCTTTTTTAGCATCTACACGCAGCCCACGACCATCATATGCCTTTTCTATGCTTATCCCTTCGGGCAATTGATACACCTTCTGTTCATATGATTTCTTCCGCTCTTGATTACCCTGCCGCTCACTTTGAATGTCCGCTTGTTCCGACAGCGCCAGGGAAATTTGCCTTTTTTCGCTATCGAAGCTAACCACTCTTGTCTTTTGATCGGTGACCGCCACATTTCTGGCATAGCGGAGCATGGCACTTATTTTGTTGACGGTGGTCTTTACCTGCAGAGTGCTTAAAGAACCTCCGAGCTTTGGGGTAACAAGCCCGGTGATCACACCAATTAACATAAGAACAATCAGCAATTCGAGCAGAGTAAAACCACGTTGTTGAAGTGTATTATCCGATGCCGCCACAGTTCACCATGCAACTAAGGTATCTAAAAAGGCAGATCATTTAAGCTGAAAATGGCCATCAACATGGAAATAACAATAAAGCCGATCAATAAGCCCATAAGGAGAATCATTGTGGGTTCAAGCATATTGATAAATTTTTTTATGAGGTTACGGACAATTTTTTCATAATTATCCGCCACCCTTAGCAGCATGGTGTCGAGATGACCGGTCTCCTCGCCTACCATAATCATCTGGATTGCAAGGGGAGGGAATACCCCCATCTCTTCAAGGGGGCCTCCGAGTTTGGCCCCTTCTTTGACCCGGCTATGCACTTGATCAAGCGCCTTGGCAATAACTCGGTTAGAAAGAATATTGCGCACGAGTTCCAGGGCTTGGAGTATCGGAACGCCACTATGCACCAAGGTTCCTAAGGTACGACTAAAACGAGCCACCTCGATTTTACGGATTAAATCGCCAACCAGGGGGAGTCGCAACCAGATTCCATCAAGGCGATAGCGACCATGTTGAGTTCCGGCATATTTATAAAACCAAAAACCAGCTGTCATGAAAATTAAAGCTATCAACCACCACCACATCTTTAAGCCATTGCTAAAGGAAAGCAGTATCTGGGTTGCAAGGGGCAGCGATTTATCCATAGTTTCAAAAATCATTGAGAAGCGAGGAATAACAAAGGTCAGCAACAAAATGATGGAGATTGCCCCCACTCCGGCGAGAAAAGCCGGGTAAAGCATTGCCGAAAACACATAGTCCTTCAACTCCTGGGCGGTTTCCAGAAAAATACCCATTCTTTCAAGCACACTATCAAGAATACCGCCGGCCTCGCCAGCCTTTACCATACTGATATAAAAGTGACTAAAAACCTTCGGATGCTGTCCCAGGGCGTCGGAAAGGTAATGCCCTTTTTCCACTGAGTTAAGTATGTCGCTGATTATATTTCGGAAAGATTTGTTGGCACAGCCGCCGATGAGTATCTGTAATGAACGATCTAAGGGCAACCCGCCGTTCAGCAGTGCTGCCAGATCCTGGGTGAAATAGAGGATATCTTTTCCCGTCACTCTGGCCGAGAAGGAAGGGAGAGAAAATGATATCGCTAAAGCACTCTGTTTGCCCCCTGTTTTAAGAGTGCTGCGATTGTTGCTGTCACTCCTGGTGGTACTCGCAGCCCTGATTCTGATCGGGATATAGCCTAAGGAGTCAAGTTCGGCGGCAACAGCCTGTTCATCCGTTCCCTCTAAAATCCCTTTAATAATTGTGCCTGCCCGGTTGGTGGCTTTGTAGGAATAACTACCCATTCATAGTGACCTAGAGGTAACGTGTTTAAGGAATGACAATCAACTGGACAGCGTAACCCGCAAAACTTCAGCAACCGTAGTCACCCCTGCCCGCACTTTGTCCCACCCATTTTGCCGCAGGGTTATCATGCCCCCGGCAAGAGCAGCCTCACGGATTTTGTCGGTACCGGTTTGCAGATCTATCTCTTTTCGGATGATGCCGGTTACCGGCAAATATTCAAAAATGGCAATTCGTCCTCGGTAACCTGTGAATCGACATTGATCACAACCGGCACCTTCGAAAAAGGCCATGGCGGCCATTTCCTCCTGCGAAATGCGCATGGCCTGCAGCAATTTTCCATCCGGGGCTTTTTCTTCTTTACAATGGGGGCAGATAACCCGTACCAGGCGCTGGGCAAGAATACCAAGCAGGGTGGAACTGAGAAGATAATTTTCCACCCCCATGTCAAGAAGACGGGTTATTGCTCCGGCAGCATCATTGGTATGGAGAGTTGAAAAAAGTAGATGGCCGGTCAGTGCCGACTGGATGGCAATCTCTGCGGTTTCCCGGTCGCGGATTTCACCAACCAAGATGATATCCGGATCTTGACGAACAATGGACCGCAGACCACCGGCAAAGGTGAAATCAATTTTCGGATTGACCTGGATCTGGTTGATTCCCTCTAATTGATATTCAATGGGATCCTCGAGGGTCATTATTTTATAATCAGGAGAATTGATTTTATCGAGGGTGGTGTAGAGGGTTGAGGTTTTACCGCTGCCGGTGGGTCCGGTGACGAGAATCATCCCGTATGGCTGATGAATAAGGTGGTCATATTCATCCATGAGTGCGTCGGGAAAACCAAGTTTTCGCAGATCGAGGACCAGCGATTCTCGATCAAGTATGCGCATGACCAGACTTTCACCATAATGTGTCGGAATGGTGGAAACCCGGAAGTCAATCTGCTTGTCGGCAACTTTTAATTTAATACGCCCATCCTGCGGTCGACGCCTCTCGGCAATATCGAGCTTGGCCATGATTTTAATGCGCGAAATGACGGCAGCTTGCAATTTAACCGGTGGATTCTCGACTACCTGCAGCAATCCGTCCAGCCGGTAGCGCACTCGGAAGCTATGCTCAAAAGGTTCAAAGTGTATATCGCTTGCCTTGTCTTCAACCGCTTTGGCAATAAGCCTGTTGACAAGGCGAATAATAGGTGCTTCCTGGGCGAGATCGCGGAGCTTATTTTCATCTTGAAGACCTTCCTGGAGTATTTCGGAAATATCCTTGTCGGCTTCGTCGATAATGGTCTCAATGGATTGGCTATGAATTCCATATAGCCGTTCAAGGGCCTCGAGAATATCGTCGACATGGCCGGGCAGACAATGGACGCGACACCCATGGGCCATTTCCAAGGCCTGAATGGTGGCGTTATCATCTGGGTCGGCAATGGCAATTTCCAGGATGCCCTCTGCGAAAGAGAGCGGTACGAACTTGCCGTGCCGCATAAATTTGAGCGAGAGGTTTTCAAGCTGCAGCGGTGCGCGCGGATACTGGTTGTATGCTATATTCTTCACAATCTAAAGAGTTGCGGCGAAATAAATTTTGGTAATTGTCATATCAACGAAGGCCCTTGAGCAGAGGCTTTTGCAGTACGATTGCTTTGGCTTTTTGCTCAATACCCGGCGATACCATTGCATCACTACCTTCAAGAATAAACGAAAGGTACCAGATAACAAGAAAAAAGGAATTAGTAAATGAATGAAATAATAGCTTTACATACCTTTTAAACGTGGCTATATTGTAAACAAATTTTTCGAAAAAACGCCTTTAACGGTTGGGTATTGTTGTTTAAATAGAAGAGAGATCGAAGGCCTCGCCACCACTGATCGTCGTCTTCGCAATCGAGAGTGTCGAGCAGGGAGTGGAATTTCACAAATATTGGAGTTTTCTGCTTGACATCGTTTTGTTTTTTTTGGTAAAAAAGTACTATTAGAGAAAAATCATGAGGATTATAAGTTTAATTTGCATTTCAACTCGTGTTTCTGGTATAATTTTTTGTACAGTGATTTTGTCATTCAATGATTGCTTGGATGTTTTCTTTTAGTCATACGCCCACGATCTTGCCTCTGCCGGCAAGATGGATGGAGACGGAAAAAAGAAATATGAAACAAGGAGGTGCTAAAAAGTGAGGGAGAGAGGGTTGTGGACATGCTTATAAAATTGCGCAATTTTATAACCTTTAACGAGTGGCTGCTTAAGGCCCAACAAAACTAAAATAGGAGTAGCGAATGAAGAAAAAACTTATTGCTGTGGCAGCTACATCTGCCATGATAACAAGTCTGGCGATTTTCGGTTCAGCTCTTGCCAAA
>Ga0105047_10001607_pt1 | contig 40549 bp, 44 predicted proteins | sample MAT04_FD_78384 | JGI IMG/M metagenome (GOLD analysis project Ga0105047, IMG submission 78384) | Freshwater microbial communities from Lake Fryxell liftoff mats and glacier meltwater in Antarctica - MAT-04 (megahit assembly) | ecosystem: Environmental > Aquatic > Freshwater > Ice > Liftoff...
CGGTAGTTGTCCTTCAGGTCACTGTCTTTAAGAAAAGGGTCTCAGAACGGCTCTGTGTTTCTAAAACGGCTCTGTGTTTTCTAAAACGGCTCTTCGTCGCCGTACACGGGATCGGGTGCGCGGCCGCCGCCGCTGTTACTTGGCGCGCTGCTTGCGCTGGAACCGCCGCCAGAGCTGGAACCGCCGCCACTGCTGTCGCGCGCGATGCGCTCGACTTCGGCGCGTGCCCAACGCAACGACGGGCCAATCTCGTCGGCGATGATTTCGACCACATTGCGCTTTTCGCCTTCTTTGGTTTCGTACTCGCGTTGCTCGAGGCGGCCAGTGACGATGATGCGCGCGCCCTTGGTGAGCGATGCGGCGCAGTTCTCGCCGAGCGTGTCCCAGGCGGTGACGTTGAAGAATGAGACCTTCTCTTGCCATTCGCCGTTCTGCTGCCAGCGGCGGTTGACGGCAACACCGAAACTGGCGATGCCTTTGCCGCCGGCGGTAAAGCGCAGTTCGGGGTCGCGGGTGAGGTTTCCTACGATGGTGACGACGCTGTCGGCCATGGTGAATGCTCCTGTCGTTCGAAAAGACGGGGTGGGTGACTAAACGGAGGCCGTGACAGCCATGCCACGACGATTTGCTTCGTCGACTGGCAGACGCAGCAGCTTGTGGCGGACGACATCGTCGGCGATACGGAGCGAGCGCTCAAGTTCGTCGAGCGCACCACCGGTGGCCATGACGTTCATAACGGCGTAATAGCCGTAGTTCTTCTTGTTGATCGGAAAGGCGAACTGACGACGGCCCCACCAATCGGGCTTGCCGTGAACGGTGCCGCCAGCCTTGGCGATGGAGTCGGTGATCGACTTCACCCACGCCTGGGCAGCAACTTCATCGAGATCACCTTCGAGGATGACCATGAACTCGTAAGCACGCATCATGCGTGTGAACTCCCTTCGGACCCTGGAGGACCAGGGGCCCCAATTGGGGCAGGGCCAATATGACCGGGTGAGTGTAGCGGCGCCATTACTGAACCATGCCAGGCGGGTGTTACGCGAATAAGCGTTGAGCAGCCAAGCCGTGCAGTAACACCGCTACCGTCGGACGTATGGACCTGCACGACTGGATGGTCGCCGACCTGGCTGCGGTGCGTTCCAAGCTGTACGACACCGTGATCAAGTTGGTCCCGACACAGCGCTGGCACGAACAGGCCGATGGCGGCGGCAGCACCATCGCCGGCCTATTGCTGCACGTCGCTCGACACCAAGACTTGGCCGTCAACGTCGTCATCCGCAACCATTCGCCGCTGTTTGCCGACCATGCAACTGCGCTCGGCCTTGCCGACGCTGGCCCCGGAATCGCGCTCGCGGAGAAGGAAGAGTTGGCGATCACCAGTCGGGTGGGGACCGATGCCTTGCTCGCCTACGTCACTACCGTCTTCGACGGGAGCCAGCAGTGGTTGGCCGATCTGGGCACGCTGGCGCTCGACATCGAACCACACACCGATTACCGGCTCACCAACAAGGCCGGCCTCGCCGAAGCCGATTTCCCGTGGCTGTACGGCATGTGGGCCGGCAAGGCTTTGTGGTGGTTGGTGCAGTGGCCAGTGATCGGCCACGCACATGCACACGTTGGCGAGGCAATCAGCATCCGCAACCGGATGGGCCTCAGTCCCTTCTAGGTCGTGTAGGTCGTGTAGGTCGTTTAGGTCGCCGGTCGAGTGAGCCAGTCGCCGTCGGGCAGTCGGCGCACCAGTAACTCGTCGTCGCCGCATTCATAGGCCCACGCCGATGGACCGGCCGCTGTACGCACAACGACGCGCTGATACATCCCGCGTTCTGCACCCTCAACAACATCCAGTCGCGCCAGTGCCGCATCGCGCTGCGCGTCGTCGAACTCGTAGACGCGTCCCTGAATGACGTCGGCTGGAGTGACAGCAGAGAACTTGGCGGCCGGATAGTTCAGCCCGGTGTCGTAGACCATCCCGGCCACCGTCGTGCGTACGCCTTCGCCGTTCACGAACTTGGCGAGTTCATGCCAACGAGATTCGCCGGGCTGCAGTGTCCCGTAGACGAAAAGATGCCGAATTACATGCGTCACGAGCCGGCGGCGACGCGTCGTGTTCGACCGCGACCGACGGGCAGCACGCGCAACAGGTGATGCCAACGACATGCAATGCACGCCTCGACCACATACGCAGTCAGTTCCTCGCTGCGCGCATTCAGCGTGTTCAGTTCCTTGGCGGTGCTGACACAGCGACCGTGCGCCGGCAAGTGCGGGCCGAACACGTAGGTCACCAAACGCAAGGTCGACTCGGCGCAAATCGGGCAGGCACTTGTTGCTTCGCTGCCGATATTCTTCGCCGCGCGAATCAGTTCCGGGTGCGCATCGCACACTTGGTCCTGGCGCAGCCGACCGCGGCGAAACTCGTTGATCAGATGGCGACGAGCAAGGCGATGGTCGACTACGCCACCTGCTCCACGCAACGCGCTGATCGCGAACGTCATGGCCGCAGAGGATATACGCATCCATCAACCGGCGGGGCCAGCGCGCCAGACTTAGCGCGTGCGTATTTGGTACGGCCAGAACGTGGCCGACGACGATGAGCTGCGCTTATGTGGCGATGTCGCTGGCAAACGAGTAATTGAACTCGGCATTGCCAAAATCCCGAACTCAATTGTGTTGGCCACTGAGGGCGCGAAAGCAATCGCCATCGACCCTGATGCGCAGCGAATCGCATCGCTGCGCGCTGCGGCCGAGAAGGCTGAGGTAGTGGTGCAATGCCACCACGCCGATCTCGCCGATCTTGGCTTCGCTATCAGCGCGTCGGTTGATCTTGTGGTCGCCGTGAATTCGCTCGGCTCGGTCGACGACCTTCCGCGCCTCTTGCGCCAAGTGCATCGCGTGTTGAAGCCAAACGCTGCGTTCGTGATCGCTGTACTGCACCCGGTGTACGCGATGTTCGGCGATCGTTCGGCCGCGACGACAGCCACTGGTGCGTACGGCGCGACTGGTCACACCTTCAGCGAGCTGTACATGGCAATCGAGCGCAGCAACTTCCACCTCGACGCAATGCACGAGCTGAACGACAGCCGCGCCCGTGAACCGTTGTCACCGACAGTGCTGGTGATGCGCACTCGCAAGCAGGGCGTCTAACGGCTCGTAGTTAACGGCTCGTAGTTAACGGCTCGTAGTTAGCGGCTCTGCCACCACTCGTCGAGTCGTCGACGAATCTCGGCTTCACCGAGCATTCCTTCGTCCAAGCGAATCTCGAGCAAGAACGCAAGCGCCTTGCCGACCATCGGCCCTGGGCCAACTTCGAGTTGTGCCATCACCTGGCTGCCATCAAGTTCGGGACGAATCGACGCCAACTCTTCCTTCTCGGCGAGCACCGCAATACGCGCCTCGAGATCGTCCATGCGACCCGACAAGATCTGCGCCTTCTTCTCGTTGCGTGTCGTGCAATCGCAACGAGTCAGCACGTTCAACTCGTGCAGCAGCGGCCCGGCATCGCGCACGTAACGGCGGACCGCCGAATCGGTCCACCCCATCGCGTATGTGTGGAACCGCAGGTGCAAGGCGACCAACTCCGTGATCGCGTTGACGTCGTCGTTGCTATAGCGCAGCGCCTCAAGCCGCTTGCGGGTCATACGCGCACCGACGGCGTCGTGATGATGAAAGGTGACGCCTTTGCCTTTGAGATACCCGCGGGTGCGTGGCTTGCCGACATCGTGGAACAGCGCAGCCAGGCGTGTCCGACGAAAGTCGAAATCGCTACGGGCGTCGGCGCGCACGTTCTCGACGACCGCCAGCGTGTGCGTCAGTACATCCTTGTGGCGATGGATGGGATCCTGCTCCAACCGCATTGCCGGCAACTCGGGCAGAAAGTGATCGCATAACCCAGTCTCAATCGTGAACCACAGGCCAGCCGACGGATTGGGAACCGTGATTAACTTGTCGAGTTCGTCGCGAATACGTTCGGCAGAAACGATCTCCAGCCGTCCCGCCATCTCGCGCACCGCCTCCACCAATTCCGGCACCGGCACTACCGCTAGACGAGCAATGAAACGCGCTGCCCGCAACATCCGCAGCGGGTCGTCGCCAAAGCTGATCTCCGGCGCAAGTGGCGTGCGTAAAGTGCGCGTCGCCAGGTCGGCAGCACCGTTGTACGGGTCGACAAGCGTCGGCGAGTCGCTAGTTAGTTCCAACGCCATCGCGTTGATCGTGAAGTCGCGGCGCGACAAATCGAGGTTGATGTCGCTGCTGAACTCGACAATCGGTTTGCGCGAATCGTCGTTGTAAGCCTCCGCGCGATGGGTCGTGATCTCGTAGATGCGGTCCCCGTGGGGACCGTTCTTCTTGGCACCAATCGTTCCGAAGCGCTCACCGGGCGTCCACACGGCATCGGCCCAACCATGCAACAAGGCCTTGATCTCCTCCGGCTTCGCATCTGTGGTTGCATCGAAGTCGTCGATCTCGTTCGCGCCCGGCAAGGTTTCGCCGCCGAGCAACTCGCGCACCGTGCCACCAACGAGATACAACCGATGACCAGCCGCGCGAAAACGATCGCTGAGCGGTTGCAACTCTTCGAGGATCGGTTGGAAACGAGCAGGAATCACAGCAAGCCGTCGCGTACCCAATGATCGACGACCTGCGCCACCGCGGCCATACCCGGCCCACCGGATGTGGCGTGCTCGATTGGTGCGCCGGCAACGTCGGCCAACTCGCGCAGCACCGTCGCCGACGAAAAGGTCAGCGCCTCCAAGTCGTAGCCACCTTCGAGCATGACTAGCCGGCGACCAGCCGGCACCAACGACAGCACTCGCCGCGTCAGAGGCGCGTAGTCGCCGGCCGCGAGGCCGAGTTCCGTGATCGGATCGTTGCGATGAGCGTCGAAGCCAGCAGAGATGATCACCCATGTCGGCTGGAACTTCGCCGCCGCAGGCGCGACCAACTGATCGAAGGCGTGCAGATATACATCGCCGGTTGCACCGGGAGGCAACGGAATATTGATCGTGTGCCCTCGGCCCGCGCCTTCGCCGGTCTCGCTGTAGTGGCCGGTGCCCGGATAAAGCGGCCACTGATGCACGCTGACGAACAGCACCCGCGGGTCGTCGTAAAACACGGCTTGCGTGCCGTTGCCGTGATGAGCGTCGTAATCGAAGATCAGTACGCGCTCGCCCTGCGCGGCCAGCGCAGCTGCTGCCACCGCCACGTTGTTGACGAAGCAGAAGCCCATCGACTCGTTGGTGGTGGCGTGGTGGCCGGGAGGCCGCACCGCGCAGAACGCAGCATCGGCGCGGCCATCCTGCAATGCCCGCACGGCAGCCAGACCGGCGCCCGCTGCGAGCGTGGCCGCGTGCCAAGAACCGGAACTGGCGTATGTGTCGGGGTCGAGGCGACCGCCGCCAGCAGCGCAAATTCCCTCGATGCGATCGAGATATTCGACCGGGTGGACTCGCTCGAGGTCGCCACGCGTGGCGGCCACTGGCACCAATGGCTCTATCGCGTCGCCAAGCCCTGCCAACTGCACGCCGTCGAGCACGGCCTGCAAACGCTCGGGCCGCTCGGGGTGGCGCGGCCCGGCCAGATGGTCGAGATATGCGGCGTGGGTGGCGAACAGGACAGTCACTAAACGTGACGCTACCGTGGCGCCAATGAGCAGCGAACGACGCGAGTCTGCACCGCTTGCAGCTGTCGCGCCCGGAAGCAACGCACAACGCTCAGTACTCGACTTGAAAACCACTGATCGCCGCGGCCGCGAGACCAACAACAACGGATGCCGCGTGCAGCCGTGGCCGTTTCAACCACACATCGCGCATCTCATAGTGAACCATCAGCAACCGGTCCCATCGCTCGCCGACATTCAGCACTGGACCGGACGCGTCCAAGATCTTGGCTACAGCGTCGTGCGCACCAACGCGCTGTCTCGCGGGACAAGCCGCCAGATGGAATGCGCCGGCTACACCGTGTTGCAAGAGTTGGTGTTGCTAGAACTGAACTCACCGCGCAGCGCCCTGAACGACGCTCACGCGTCTACCCCAGAGCGACTCGCGACGCATCACGTCGAGCCCGAGCAGATTCCCGATATCAGCACGATTGATGTCGATGCGTTCAGCGGCGAGTGGGGACTCAGCGGATCGGCCATCGCCGATGTCTGCGCGGCGACGCCGCGGCATCGCCTGCGCTGTGCTGGCGAGCCATTGGCGGCGTTCGCGATCAGCGGCCGCGACGGGCGCCAGGGTTTCTTGCAACGACTCTCGGTATCGCCAGCACGTCAGCGCCAAGGACTCGGCCGCGCGCTGGTGCTCGACTCGTTGGAATGGATGACGCGCTGGCGCGTACAGCGTGTGCTGGTCAATACCGCTTTCGACAATCACGCCGCTCTCGCGCTGTATCAAGGGTTGGGTTTCCGCCGAATCGGAGAGCGTTTGCGCGTCCACGAGCGGACGTTGTCGTGAACATACGCGTGAACATACGCGTGAACATACGCGTGAACATACGAGTGAGGTCGCTCGCAGCCACGGTGGGTATCGGCCTGGCCGCTGGCTTTGTTGCGATCGCTCCAGCGACACCAGCGAGCGCGTCTGGCGAGCTCAGGCTGATCTCGCAAGACTTCAATCTCACGCAAGACGGCACGTTTCGATTTGTCGTTGCGTTTCCTGAAGACATTGCGCTTGTTGCACTACCGAACGCGACGTTGGTTGTCACGGCGTACCGCAGCGTCGCAAGTCGCGACGCGGTCGCCGATGCGCTCGATGGCACGCTGCCACGCAGCGCCGACAGTGTCGATCTACCGCTCGCCCAACTGGCTCGCGCATCAGCAGACTCGGTGCAGGGCGTCGTGCCACTGGAGTCAGTGACGCGTACGCCGGAGAAACTGCAACTGTCGGTGCCTGGCTTGTACCCGGTAACACTGGAAGTGCGCGACGGCAACGAAGTCATCGCCGACCTGATCACGTTTGTATACCTTGTTCCTAAGGCTGCAAGTAACGGCGCTGCAAGTGACGACAACGACTTTCGCGTTGCGATCGCGATGCATCCAACGACGGCAGTGCGATTGAACGCCTCGGGCGCTGTGATCATCGACGAGGAAGTGATAGCCGAACTGACCCACCTCGGCGATCTGCTCGATGTACTCCAGCCCACCGATGTCCCTGCAACGATCAGCGTCCCGCCGGCGTGGCTGGCGGCGCTGGCCGCCAACGGACAAACCGAACTTGCCGATCGGCTTTCCGTCGGGCTCGCGCGCCACGAACTGCTGTCCGCGCCGCGACTGCCCCTCGATGCCTCGCAAGCCTCTGATGCCGGTCGCCAGGCGTTGTACACCGAGTGGTTGCGCGATGGCGACGACATCCTCGCCGCGGCGGTGGCGAAGTCGTCGGTGCGCACGATCACCTTTATCGACACGCCACTCGATCAGGGTGGCGCGGCGTTGCATCGCGACCTCGGTAGCCGCTTGCTCGTCATCACCAGCAATCTCTACGACCAACTGCCGAACTCGCTTGGCGCCGTCGCCGACACCAGCCAACTGTTGACGATTGATTTGGCCGACGGCGTGCGAATGAATGCGACCGTTCCCGATCGCCGTGCATCGCAACTTCTCGCTGCGACAACCGACCAACCGACGCGTACCGCGATTCTGCTGGTCGCCGATTTACTCGCCGCGCGTCAGGAGTTGATCGACGACGACGAACTTCCGAGTCGACGCGGAGTCACGCTGGCGATGCCAGATCTGTCGCTACCGGCCACCGCCACGTTCGAGGCAATTGTGGCGTTGCTCGCCGACACTCCTGGCCTCAGCACCACAACACTCGACGAGCTCGGGGTCCGTACTGAACAGTTGAACGACGATGGCGATTTGGTGATCGCCGGATTGCCAGCGACGGTCCCAGGTTCGCTGGCCACTCGCCTGGCGCCACTGATCAGCCTTGCTGCCGATGCAAGCGCGACGGCCAGCATGCTGCCGACGACTGATCCGCGAACTTCCGAGTGGACCAAGGTTCTTGACCTGTTGCCCACGAACGCGCTTACCGACGCACAGGTGACGCTGATCACCGCCGACTTGCAGCAACAATTCCTCGCAATTCGCAGCGCGGTCGAGATACCGAGTGGCTACTCGTTCACGCTCACCGGTCGCCGCACCCCGATGCGCATCAAGCTGCACAACACGAGCGACACACCGTTGACAGTGAAGGTTCGCATGACGTCATCGAAGCTGCTCTTTCCTGACAACGACAAACTGGTGACGCTGCCACCGCAAGCGTTCTTCGATGTCGAGATCCCGATTGAGGTACGTAGCAACGGTCGTTTTCCGGTGACATTGGAAGTGTTTACGCCGTCTGGCGACATCCTTCTCGCTCCACCGGTGCCGCTCACAGCGCGCGTCACAGCGATCAGTGGGCTCGCCAATCTCATCACTGGCGCGTTCCTCTTAGTCGTGATCACCTGGTGGGCACGACACGTGCGCCTGAACCGTCGTCGCCGCGCCGCGCAGAAGTCATCGCTCAATCATCCGGTGCGTGCCGCCGAAGGGACGGGCGTGGAAGGCACCGACCCGCTGCCTAACGACCCGCTGCCCAACGACCTGCTGCCCAACGACCCGGCTAGAACCGGTAACCTGCCCGACTTGTGAGCAACAGCACCGTTCGTATCGTCACCGACTCCGCCTGCGATCTTCCACAGTCGGTCGCCGACGAGTGGGGTATCGCCATCGTTCCTCTCACCATCCGCATCGACGGCCACGAGTACGTCGATCGCGCCGATCTGACGCCGGCCGAGTTCTGGGCGAAGTGCTCGACAGCGGCCGCATTACCAGAAACGGCCGCACCGTCACCAGGACTGTTCGAAGCCACCTACCGCAAGCTTGCCGCCGAGGGCGCAGGCAGCATCGTCGTGATCAGCCTCAGCAGTGGATTGTCGGCGACGATGCAGTCAGCCGAGTTGGCCGCTCGCGACTTCAACGCCGACTCGTCCAACAAGATCAAGGTCAGCGTTGTCGATAGCTGCTCAGCAACACTCGGGCTCGGTGCCATCGTCGTCGACTGCGCCCGGCTCGCCCGTGGTGGCGCGAGCCACGATGCCGTTGTCCTACGCGCCGCCGATTTGGCCACGCGCACCCAGGTGTGGGGAGCACTCGACACGCTCGAGAACTTGAAGAAGGGCGGTCGCATCGGCGGCGCCAAGGCGATGCTTGCATCGGCGTTGGCGATCAAGCCGATCATTGAGGTGCGCGACGGCAAGGTGGAACAGGGCGGCAAGCAGCGCACGCGCAGCAAGGCACTCGCGTTCCTGGTCGAGAAGCTGATCAACGCCGGTCCGGTCGAGAACCTGATGGTCATGAACGCCGATTGCAGTGACGTCGATGACTTCGTGGCGATGCTGCGGCCCCATTACGAGGGCACGATCGTCGTCGGCGACATCGGACCGGTCGTTGGCACACACGCTGGTCGCGGCACGATCGGCATCGCCTACTCAAAGCTCTGATGCAACGGTCGCGACAATGATGTCGTCACCAGTACGGGCGATTGCCCGATATCGGTAGGCGCTCGCCACTATCGTCAAGTGGCGGACATGTCAGCCACCCTTCCCGGCGCCAACCCAGCGTCGTTGCCCCCGGCAATTCTCGGCCAGCGCTATCGGCTGGAACGTAAACTCGCGCAAGGTGGCATGGCCGAGGTGTGGCTCGGCACCGACTTGTCGCTGACGCGGCATGTCGCGGTGAAACTGCTGAAGTCGAACCTGGCCGCCGACCCGATTGTCGCCGAGCGCTTCCGCCGAGAGGCGATCGCCGTCGCCAAACTGACCCATCCGAACATCGTCGCCGTCTACGACGCGATCGACGACACGATCGGCGGCGCGCGACGTCAGGCCGTGGTCATGCAGTTGGTCGACGGCAAGAGCCTGCGCCAACTACTCGACGAACAGAATCGCCTGAGCCCCGAACTGACGATGCACATCGGCATGTGCGTGGGGGCGGCGCTTGACTGCGCCCACAAGGCCAACCTGGTCCACCGCGACATCAAGCCGGGCAACATCCTGCTCACTTTGGATGGTCGCGTGTTGCTCACCGACTTCGGCATTGCCAAGGGGCTTGATGACAGCGGCGATGACCTGACTAGCCCCAACGTGATGATGGGTACCGCAAAGTACCTCTCTCCCGAGCAGGTGCGCGGCCGCAAGCTAGATGGCCGCGCCGATCTCTACTCGCTCGGTCTTGTGCTGTACGAATGTCTCGCAGGGCGCGTCCCGTTTTTGGGCGAAACCGATGCCGACACCGCGTTGGCCCGGTTGAACCGCGACCCAACCGACATCACGCGCTTGCGGCCAACGCTCCCCCACGGTCTTGCCGCGCTGATTCATCGCCTGCTGGCACTGCGCCCGGGCGATCGCTACGCGACTGGTGCTGAATTGCGCACCGAGTTGCAGCGCATCGCCGGACAACCCAAGCAGGACTTCAGCAACGACACCAGCCGCGACGTTTCGCGCGGTACTCCGTCGCGCGGTCGGCCCGCTGGCCCCGCACTGAGTGGCGCGACAACGATTCCCAGCGCAACTGGGCCAAACGCGGCGCGCCGTGGCACACCCGTGCAAGGCAATCGGACACCAACACCAGTGGGCGGCTATCAGCCTCGGCCGGGGCGACCCGCCGGTGCCGCAGTTCGCGCCGATCGCACACCAACTTCCACCACTCGCCCGCGCCAGCAACCGAATCGCAAGTTCGAACATCGCGCCGGGCCGTCATCAATCGTCGTTGGTGTGCTGCTCGTGACCGCCTTCATTGTCGCCTTGGTGTTGTGGGTCACCATTGGCCAAGACGATCCCGACCCGATTCCGGGTTCCGGTTCGCAGGCACCCGTCGATTCCGATGCCGTGGCGGCGATCCCCGTGCCTGGCGCTGCCGCGATTGTGGCCGTGCATACCTTCGACCCTGAGGGCACAGACCCTGAAGAACGCGACGACCTGATCGGCAACGCCACCGACGGCAACGTCGCGACCGCGTGGACGACGCTGTGCTACCAGAACCGTTTTATGAGCGGCAAGACCGGTGTCGGACTCATCGCCGACTTGGGTAGTGCACGCACAGGAACGTTCACCGTCGTGCTCGGCAGCGCCCCGTACCAGGTGAAGGTCTTTGCCGCTGGCGAAGGAACCGCTCCGACGACGTTCGCAGCCTGGGGCGCACCGCTTGGTGAATTAGACGGACAGCAAACGGAAACCATCGACGTGCAGCTCACGACCCCAGTGCGTTACGTCCTGGTCGCATTCAACGAACTCGGTGACGACGCTGGCTGCACTAGCAACAACGATTACCGCGGCAGCATTCAAGAGATGTACGTCGCGTAGCAACAAGTAGTTCAAGCCGATACAGCTAATCTCGCCACATCGCTGCATCACTTGACGACCAATCGCTGGTGAGCGCAGCACAAGCTGGTGATCGCGCTGCTCTCGATCAGTTGCTGCGCCGCCACTACGACCGCATGCATGCGGTGTGTCGACGTATCACCGGCAACGACGCCGACGCGGCCGATGCTGCACAAGAAGCAATGATCGCCGTCGTGCGCGGGCTCGCCCGTTTCGACGGTCGCTCCGCCTTCGGAACCTGGGTCTACCGCATCGCGACCAACGCCAGCCTCGACGAGCTACGTCGCCGCCGGCGCAGACCCCAACTCGCCGGTCGCGATCGTGATCACGAATACATGCCCGAACCGATCGACCCCGACAGCGAGTTGCGCATCGACCATCTGGCCGACCGTTTCCAACTCGATGCTGCGCTGGCCGACCTGCCCGAGGACTTCCGATTGCCGGTGGTGCTACGCGATGTCGCCGACCTCGACTACGCGGAGATCGCCGAGGCCCTCAACGTGCCGATTGGCACGGTGAAGAGCAGGATCGCCCGCGGTCGAGCCCAGGTGGCAGCCACGATCTTGCGGGGCAGTGGGAACCAACACCCCAACGCCGACCGTCCAACAACCGGTAACCCGACATGACCCGTAACGACATGACCTTCGACGACGCGACCCCCGAGCAAGCACTCGCCAGCGCATACCTGGATGGCAACCTGACCGGGGTCGAGCGCGCCACGGTAGAGGCGTCGCCGGAGTTGCTGGCATTGGTGGCGTCGATGCGCCATGCCGCCACGATGATCGCGGTTGTTCCTTCGCCGTCGGCGGCCATCCGCGATGCAGGCATCGCAGCCGCTCTCGCCGAGTTTGATGTGCTCGGTACGAGCAATCCACTCAGTACCGGCAATCCACTCGCTGCAGGCCAAGTGGTGTCGCTTGCTAGCCGCCGACGCTGGCCGACCAAAGTGCTCACCGCCGCGGCTGCGGTCGTCCTGATCGGCGTCGTCGGAATCAGCGTGTTGCGTTCCGGCCAAGACAGCAACTCTGACACCGTGTCGTTGGCGCCCGACACCAAACGGTCAGACACCAGCGTCGCTGAGGGTGCCGCCGGCAATGCCCAGCCCGCTACCGCCAGCGACGATGTCGTGCTGCAGTCGGTCGCCCCGGCGCTCGAAATCGACGATCCGCAAGATCTGCTCACGCTCACCCCTGCTACTCCGCTCAGCGCCGACGCGCCCACGGCCGATACGACGGCTGCCGCCGGTGAAGCGACGCCATCGCCGGAGCGGTTCGATTCGTACAACGTCAACGCACTTGCGTGCATGGGCGACACCCAGGTCTTCCTCGCTGACATCTCTTACCGAGGCATGCTTGCGATTGCCGTACGCGATACGGTCACCGGCGTGACCGAGGCGATCGACGGCAACTGCACCGTGCTCGCCCGCGTCAACCCGTAGAGGTCGCTATGCAGGTCATCCTGCTCACGGCCACTGCACTGGCAGCTGTCACCAATTGGTTCGCTCGTTGGCGCGACAACGAAGCCCTCGAGTCCTGGGTAAAGCCGTTGACCACGATGCTTGTCATCGGTTTGGCCATCGCCAACAATGCCGAGATCAAGTACTCCGGCATCGCTGTCGTCGCGCTCGTGCTCTGCCTGGAAGGCGACATTGCGCTGCTGCCAGCGATGGACAAGTTCATCGTTGGTCTTGCTTCTTTCCTACTTGGGCACCTGGCCTTCATCGTCCTATTTGTTCGCTACGGCATGCCCCACCGCGGTCTCGGCGCGATCGCCATTGGCGGCGCTGTTGTGCTGGCAGCGACAGCGGGGCGCCTCATCGTGCGTGGTGCCGGGCGCAAAGACGCGGCGCTCCGCATGCCCGTCGTCGCCTACCTACTCGTGATCTGCTCGATGACGGTGTGCGGTTGGGCAACTGGCCGCGGCTGGGTCATCGCTGGCACCACGTTGTTCGTGATCAGCGACACGCTGCTCGGCTGGGGACGCTTTGCAAGCGACGGCAAACTGCACGACAAACTGCACGAGCGGTGGCACTCGACGGCTGTGATGGTCACGTATCACGGCGCAATCGCCGCCCTCGCCCTCAGCCTTTGGTAGGCCGTTCGTCTTTGGTAGCCGTTCGTCTTTGGTAGGTAGGCTCGGCACCATGCCGGGTAATCCGTTAACAGACAGCAACTGGGCACCCAACCTCGCCGACACAGTCGAGCGCACGGTCGCCAAGGTGCGCAGCATCGCTACCGACAATGCCGTCAAGGCATCGCGCGGCATCGTGTTCGGAATTCTTGCCCTGATGGCGATGCTCATTGCTGCGCCGTTGGGCATCATCGTCTTCACCCGTTTTGCGCAGATCGTGCTCAGTCGCATGACCCGCACGGATCACGCTACGACGGTGTGGCTTTCGTACCTGATCACCGGCGGAGTACTGATGTTGTGTGGCTTCATTGCCCTCGCCAAGCGACACCCGAAGCAAGACAAACCAGAAAAGACTGACAAGAAGAACAACAAGAAGTGAGCCATCACCACGTCATCATCATCGGTTCCGGCCCGGCTGGCCTGACCGCTGCGATCTACACCGCCCGCGGCAATTTGGCACCGTTAGTCATTGAAGGGGAGCCCTCGAGCACCAGCGATCAGCCCGGTGGCCAACTGATGCTCACCACCGAAGTCGAAAACTTCCCTGGGTTTCCTGCCGGAATCATGGGCCCAGAACTGATGCTCCAGTGCCGCGACCAGGCCGCGCGCTTTGGCACCCAGTTCCTCACTGCCAAGGTGACAGCCATCGATTTCAGCGAGCGCCCGTTCAAGGTCTGGGTGCGCGACGACATCTATACGGGCGACGCCATCATCGTCAGCACCGGCGCGCAAAGCCTGATGCTCGGCCTGGAAAACGAGAGTCGCCTGCTCGGTCACGGCGTCTCAACCTGTGCGACTTGCGACGGCTTCTTCTTCCGCGGCCAGGAAATCGCCGTGGTTGGCGGTGGCGACAGCGCCATCGAGGAAGCGTCGTTCCTGACCAAGTTCGCGTCCAAGGTGTTATTGCTCGTGCGCCGCGACGAACTGCGCGCCAGCAAGATCATGCAGCAGCGCGCGCTCAATAATCCCAAGATCGAGATCGTGTGGAACACATTGGTCGAAGACGTGCTCGGTACCGACAAGGTGCAAGGAGTTGTCGTGCGCAACCTTGTCACCGGCGATGTGACCACACTGCCCGTGACCGGTTTGTTCGTCGCCATCGGTCATCGACCGAACACCGATCTGTTCAAAGGCGTGCTACAGATGGACGACAACGGCTACCTCGTCACCGCCGCCGGCAGCACCTACACCGACATCGAGGGTGTTTTTGCCTGCGGCGACGTGCAAGACCACACCTACCGCCAGGCGATCACCGCCGCTGGTTCCGGGTGCATGGCGGCCATCGACGCCGAGCGTTGGTTGGAAGCCCTCAGTCATTGAGACCTAGCCGGTCCTTAGCCCGGGCAAGGAATGGTTGCTCTGCTCGGCCGGCTGTACACCGATAGCATCACGTTCCCGACCGAAAGGACCCCCACCATGGCCGACGGCATCGTCACCCTCACAACTTCCAACTTCGACGAGCAAGTCACCGGCAGCGATAGGCCTGTCGTTGTTGACTTCTGGGCCGAATGGTGTGGGCCTTGCAAAATGATCGCCCCCATCCTGGCCGAAATTGCCGTCGAGCAGCCGGGCGTCATCATCGCCAAGCTCAACGTTGACGAGAACCCCGACCTCGCCATGCGTTTCAACGTCATGAGCATTCCGACCCTGCTGATCTTCGACAAGGGTGAGGTGCGTAAGCGCATTGTCGGCGCGAAAGGCAAGGGCCAACTCCTCGAGGAGCTGAACGAATTCCTGCCTACCTCCCGCTGACACCCGGTCAGCGTGGCGAGGCCATTCGCGATCTTCAACGCCGCCTCGGTGCCGCCGGATTTCCATTAGTGGATTCGGCCGCGATCAGAGCCGAGGCCGGAACATTCTGTGTTGCCACCGAGGCCGCAGTGCGCGCCTTTCAGCACAGCCGCGGGCTCGCCGAGAACGGAACCTGCGACCAAAGCACTTGGACCGCGCTGGTTGAGGCTTCCTGGAAGTTCGGTGACCGGCAACTGATCCTGACGGCACCGAACATGCGCGGCGACGATATTGCCGAGTTGCAGTCGCAGCTCGCTCGGCTCGGCTTCGACTGCGGCCGGGTCGATGGCACTTTCGGCTCACGGACGAGCCGTGCCCTGTTTGACTTTCAGTCGAACTGCGGCATCCGACCCGACGGCGTCTGCGGGCCGAAGACCGTGAAAGCGATCATGATGGTCAGCTCCCAATCCGGTAGCGGGCCGGGTGTGGCGGCCGTGCGCGACCGCGAGAAACTGCGCGCTGGCCTGGCCTCGGTCGCTGACTGCCGGGTCGTGGTCGGGCAATTCGGCGGGCTCAGCGGCCTGGCCCGTTCGCTAGCTGGCGAACTGCGCCAGCGCGGCGCGACTGTGATGTCGCTCGACGAACCCGATGCTCTCGCCCAGGCTGTCGTGGCCAACCACTTCAATGCGCACGCCTACATTGGTTTCGAGGCCAAAGTCGAGCCGACGGCCGTGGCGTACTTCTATCAGGTCCCCAACTACGAATCCGCTGGCGGGCGAGCACTCGCCGAGTTGATCGTCGATCAACTCGGCCAGGGCCAAGTGTTAACTGGCGTCGCCGGCCTGGCACCCACGGTCTGTGGCAGGCGTATGCCTGTGCTTCGCGAGACGCGCATGCCAGCTGTGCTGGTGCAAGTTGGGCCGGTGCGGGCAGCAACCGACGTGACGACGCAGTTAGCTGCCGCCGTGGTGCTGGCTCTTGAGCTGTGGACATTACGCACAGGTTGAGACTTTTTCCACAAGGTTGTCCACCGGTGTGCGTAAGGCTCAAGCACAGGTTCTGTGCGTAGTACCACTCTACGTCGACTTTCTACCGCTTCTTCCCACTAGCAGCGGTCATCTGGTGGTAGATCCTCTCCAGATCCTCAAGATCGGCGAAGTTGATGACGACCTTGCCTTTGCCTGCCCCCATGGTAACGCTCACGCGTGTGGACAAGTGTTCGGCCAATAACCCCTCGAGTTCCAGCAGGCCTGGTGGGCGCAGGCGAGTTCCGTCGGTCAGGCCAGCGCCGTCGGTGACACGGCCGGACTTATCGGACTTGCTGCCGTTGCCGCTCGCGTCGGCCGCTCCCCCACGACCACGCACGGCATCTTCCAGCATGCGCACAGACCACTGCTCGTTGACCGCCCGGCGTGCCAACTGTTCCTGGAACGCTCTGTCGGGTGTCCCGAGCAGTGCCTTGGCGTGGCCGGCACTGAGGCGGCCGTCGGCCAGCAATGCCTGGATCGAAGGCGGCAGCGACATGAGCCGCAGCGTGTTGGTGACCGCCGAACGACTTTTGCCGACGCGGGTCGCCACCTGTTCGTGGGTCAGCGAGAAGTCCTCGATCAACTGCTGGTAGGCGGCGGCTTCTTCAAGCGGCGTGAGGTCTTGGCGATGCAGGTTCTCAATCAGCGCTCGTTCTATGGAACCAAGGTCGTCAGTATCGCGGATGATCGCGGGAATGACTGCGAGGCCGGCACGGGTGGCCGCCCGCCATCGGCGCTCGCCAGCAATCAGTTGGAATGTGCCATCGCCGAGCGGACGAACCAGCACCGGCTGCAACACGCCGATCTCACGCACCGACTCGGCGAGTTCGGCGAGGGCCTCCTCGTCGAAGTGGAGGCGTGGTTGCAGCGGATTGGGTTCGATCGCCGAAACTGCGATGTCTTCTAGCCGTGGCTGATCGCCTGTTGCCGTTGCCGCTGTTGAATCGCTGGGGATCAGTGCCCCTAGACCTTTACCGAGTCCGCTGAGCCGGGCCACCGCTCACCTCCTTGGCAACGGCGCGGTACGAAACAGCACCGCGCGATGTGGGGTCGAATGTAATGATCGACTGCCCAAAAGACGGAGCCTCAGAAAGCCGCACCGTGCGGGGCACCACGGTCTCGCACACCTTGTCGCCGAAGTGCTCACGGACCTCGGCAACCACCTGATCGGCCAACTTCGTGCGGCCGTCGTACATCACACACACGATAGTGCTGACCTCCAATTGTGGGTTGAGATTGCGCTTCACCAGGTCAACGTTGCGCAACAGTTGGCCGAGACCCTCCAGCGCGTAGTACTCGCATTGGATGGGAACCAGCACTTCAGAAGCTGCATTCAAGCCATTGACGGTCAGCAAACCCAATGATGGTGGGCAGTCGATGAGGACATAGTCGTAGTCGGCGACGACACCCTCAATTGCCCGCTTCAGGCGGCTTTCACGGCCAAAGGCAGGAACCAACTCGATCTCGGCGCCTGCCAAATCGAGGCTGGCGGGCGCCACGAACAGATTCTTCACAGCCGCTGGCTCAACGCAGTTCTCCAGCGGCAACTCGTTCATGATGACGTGGTACATCGAGGATTCAAGGCCACGATTGTCGATTCCGAGCCCAGTGGAAGCGTTTCCCTGCGGATCAAGGTCGACGATGAGCGTGCGATAGCCGAGTTCGGCTAAGCACGCCCCGAGATTGACAGTTGTGGTCGTCTTACCGACGCCGCCCTTTTGGTTGGCGATTGCGATCACTCGTGGCAATGCACGGCTAGAGGAAGCTACAGCCATCGAAGTACGACTCCTGCTCGCTGATGGTCAATGATCATGTGTTCAATGGCCTCAGGCGACTTGGCGGGGGTGGATGAGCGAAGGATAGCGGTTCCACGTGGAACATTCCCGTTATGGTCTTCGCCGTGATCTCAACTGGCGCGTTTCAAGACTGACCAATCGTTCCACGTGGAACAATCACGGGGAGTTCAGGGGCCGCCAACCCGCTGAAACCTCCGGATTCCGCCCACCAGGCCCAGATCGGTGAGGCCGGCAGCGACCAGAACAGATGCCGGCCACCGTTCATCACTCTGTTGCGGCGGTTCGCTCACCACCAGCACACCGTCTGCCTCCAGCAACTCCCCAGCCCAACGGGCAGTTACTTCCGGGGCTGCGAAGCTGCGGGCGGTGACAACACCAAAGCTGTGTGCCTTGGTGGCGGCGAGGTCACTAACATCGCCGCTAAACACCGCGACCTGCTCTAGGCGCAGAGCCCGCACGGCTCGTTGGAGTAAGTCCGCTCGACTGCGCCGGCGTTCCACCAGCGTGATCGCCAGCGTTGGGCGCCTGACCGCTATCACCAGCCCCGGAAGCCCGCCGCCTGAGCCAAGGTCGACAAGCCGTTCCACTCCTACCGGCAGTGCATCCACAAACTGATCGGCATGCGTTACCGCCGCAGCCAGCGATACCTCGCCAATCGCCCCTCTCCGCTGAATATCGGCGAGGGCTGCCAGTAATGCGTGATCGTCAGCCATTCGCCGGAGCGATAACCACCCGGCGGTACGGGTCGTCGCCTTCCGAGCGGGTCGAGACGTCGTCAATGGTCGCCAGCGTGTCGTGAATGACCTTACGGTCCGCTGACGACATCGGCTCCAGCACGCGCGCGACACCGGAAACCTTGACTTCCTCAGCCATTTGGGTGGCGAAGGTGCCCAGTGCAGCGCGTCGGCGCTCGCGATAGCCGCCAACATCAACGCGCAGACGAGTGTCGTGGTCGCCCAGACGTCGTTGTGATGCCACCCGGGTGAGATCTTGCACGGCCTGCAACGTTGTCCCGCGAGGGCCGACCAACAAGCCGAGTTCTTGGCCGTGCACACGAATTTCGAGGTCGTCACCGTCAGAAATCAACTCGGTCGTGCCGGTCAACTTAAACGCGGCCACCAATTCATCGACAAAACGACGGGCTTCTGCGCCCACTTGAGCTGGATCCACCGAATTCTCCCCCTCGACTTTGGCTGGCTTATTGGCTGAACTCTTCGTTGCTTCTCCGGTCGCTGCTTGTCTGGGCGACGGTTCTCTCAACGACGGTTCTCTCAACGACGGTTCTCTCAACGACTTGGCCTTGGCGGCGCCGGTTGCTGACTTTGCTGCACTTTTCACGGGTTTGGCCTGCGTTGTGCCCGGCTTTTCGGAAGCCGTACGGGTGGTTTCGCCCTTGTCCGTCTTTTCGGCCCGTTCGGCGCGCTTGCGATCGCGGCGATCAACCTTTTGGCGTGCTTGCGCCGGGCGGACCCGGGCACGAACTCGTGCTTCGCCGCGCACGCGACCGAAGAGACCTTGTTGAGGCTCCTCAAGGACGTCGAATTCGGCGTCTTCCTCGTGCACACCTAGTTGATCGAGCGCCGCATCCTTGGCTTCGGCCAGCGTCTTGCCGGTGGTTTCTACCCATTCCATCTGTCTGACCTGCTATTTCTTCTTCGGAGTGCGGCCTGAGCCGTCCGGACGAGCGAACTTGCCACTCGACGCTGGACGTCCCTTACTTTGGCCGGCGCTGGGGGTCGGTTTGTTCTTCGGCGGGGTGAAGCGCCCACTGGTAGTGCCTGCGGTGGGTGGCTTAGGGCTTTGCTTGGCCTGAGTCAATTCGCGTTTGGCCTGCGCAAACATGCCGCCACCGCCACCGTCCTTCTTGGCCAACTCGCGGGCTTCTTCGCCCGCACGTTGTGCCACGCGACCGAGCGACTGATCGCCCCGATAGAAGCGGAACGTGATGTAGTAGTTCAGTCCAATGCGGAACACTGCCTGGGCGGCGTAGTAAATGGCCAGACCGGTGAGATAGAAGAACGAGAACACACCGAACATCACCGGCAAGTACTGCATAACCTTCTGCATGGTCGGCGACATCGACGGCGAGGCAGTGTTACGGCTGGCGATCATGCGCTGCTGGGCGAAGTAGAGCAAGCACACCAGGGCCACCAAACCGGTGTAAACCAAACCTTTGATGAACGAATCGCCGACCACTTCATAAGGTCGCACGGCCAGGTCGAGGCCCCACGACTTCATCTCCGTCTTTCCGACCAACGACCGGTAGAGCTCGCTGTCAGTGCTGAGGTACTTCGGTACGAACGTTCCATCTTTTTTGCTGGTCAAGCCGTGGAGCACCTGGAACATGATGATGAACACCGGCATCTGCAACAGCAAGGGCAAGCAAGAGGCGAGGGGGTTCACCTTGTGCGCCTGGTACAGCTTCATCATCTCTTCGTTGAGTTTCTGGCGGTCGCCACGGTACTGGTTCTGCAATTTGCGCATCTCTGGCTGCAGTTTCTGCATCTCGAGCATGCCCTTGGTGCTCTTCAGCACGAGGGGAGCTGTCACCAGCATTACGACCAGCGCGATCATCGAGATCGCCACGATGTAGTTGTGGGTCAAGCTGTAGAACCAGTTCAACAGTCGTGCCGGTTGCTCGAAGAACTTGATAGCGATCATGTGGGACAGCCCTTGTGTGGTGAGGTGATGAGTAGGTCGTCAAATCGTTCGCGCACCGAGCGTTCGCCGCGGGGGAGGGGCACCGGATCCCAACCCGAAGGACCGAACGGACGGCAGCGCACAAGCCGACGTAGCGACAGCCACAGGCCGCGCCTGGTGCCATGTGACTGAAGTGCCTGCTTGGCGTACGAGCTACACGATGGGGTGAATCGGCACGGGGAGGGCCGTCCTTCAAACGCCCGTTGATAGGCGTTGACAAGGCGGATCAGACGCGCAGGCTCCCCAACAGTTGATCGAGATCGAACTGGAGTTCGATTGACGACAATCCGGCGGCAGTTGGTCGTCCGCCAAACAGGTAGTCGCCTGGCGGCAACTGGCCGCTGAAGGCCGCCGAGCGCAGCATGGCCCGCAACTGGCGGCGCATACGATTGCGAACGACAGCGGGTCCGAATGCGCGACCGAACGCGAACGCCACCCGCGGCGGCGTTGCGTTGTCTGGAGGATCGAGGAAGTAGGTGCACCACAGCACTCCGGCCCGAGCGCGCCGACCATCGGACGCGATGCGCGTGAATGCGCTGCGCTCTCGGATGCGCCAGATCAAGCGGACAGACGGTGCCGACCCTTGGCACGGCGGGCCTTCAACACTGCCCGGCCGGCGCGGGTGCTCATGCGGTTGCGGAAGCCGTGCTTCTTGGCACGACGTCGGTTGTTCGGTTGGTAGGTGCGCTTCACGCAACCCCTCCTCCAGCCACATTCAGTGGCGATTCAGTAGATCTCCAAGTATCGCAAACGAAGCGCCACACAGATTGGCCAGTCGTCAGACGAAGAGACAAGACTACGGGCACGTAGGTGCGAATCTTCATTTTGAATGCCTCGTTTTTGGGGTTGGTTCAACCCTGCTAGCGTTCACCCTTCCCGCTCCAACATGACTTGTCCACATCATGTGGACAAGCATGTGGACAAGGCTGGGTTGAGAGGAAGGAGATGCAGGTGAGCGACCATGAACAGCTGTGGACAGCCGTTGCCCAATTGCTCCGCGCGCAGGTCTCCGAAGCGGTCTGGTTTTCAACGTTTCAAGACGTCGTAGCTCTCGACAGCGACTCGTCGATGGTTCGAGTGAGCGCGCCAAACGCTCATGCACGCGACCGAATCCTGTCGCGTTACCTGCCCCTGGTGCGCGACGCGCTCGAGGAAATCGGTGCCGCACACGTGCAGTTCGTCGTTGAGGTGCAAGTCGCCGATCAAACCGAGCCTCAGGAATGGGTGCCCGAGCCACCCGAGCGCGATTCTGTCGCAACCACAGACCCGCCAACCGGCTCGAGCTCGAGTCGGCTCGATACGGGCGGGATGAACCCGCGCTACACCTTCGAGACATTCGTGAAGGGTGCTAGCAACCAGTTCGCGCTGGCCGCCGCCCTGCGGGTCGCCGAAACCCCTGGCCGGAGCTACAACCCTTTGTTCATCTACGGCTCGGCTGGTCTCGGCAAGACCCACTTGCTACACGCCATCGGGCATTACGTACACAATCACTACCAGCACGACGTAGTGCGCTACGTCACGACAGAAACGTTCCTCAACGAATACGTCGACGCCATCCGCACCAACACCACTGCCAACTTCAAACGGCGTTACCGCGACATCGACGTGCTGCTGATCGACGACATCCAGTTCATGGAGGGCAAGGAAGGGCTGCAAGAGGAGTTCTTCCACACGTTCAACGCGCTGCACGGATCGAACAAGCAGGTCGTCATCTCCAGCGACCGCATGCCCGACGCGATTCCCACGCTCGAGGAGCGACTACGTGGCCGCTTCAAGTGGGGCCTGATCACCGACATTCAGCCACCCGACCTCGAGACCCGGCTTGCGATTCTTCGGAACAAAGCCGAGCGCGACCACAGCCCGGTGCCGGCCGACACCCTGGAATTCATCGCGTCGCGCATCACCACCAACATCCGCGAACTAGAAGGCGCGCTCATTCGAGTGACCGCTTACGCAAGCTTGAACCACGTCCCGATCAGCACGCACATGGCTGAGGGCCTACTCGGCGACCTGCTCACCGACTCATACGTCAAGCCGCGCACCGACGACGAAATGCTCAACGAGATCGCGATCATCCTCGGCCACAGCGTCGATGCCTTACGGGGCAAAAGCCGTCAACGCCCACTGGTCACCGCTCGACAGATGGCCATGTACGTCTTTCGTGAGCTCACCGACCTCAGCTATCCGGCCATTGCTCGTCTCTTTGGTGGTCGCGATCACACCACCGTCATTCATGCCGTCGACAAAATCCAGCGACTGATGAAGGAGCGCAAGCAGATCTACGACCAAGTCACCGACCTGGTGCAACGGCTCAAGAAGGCTGCATGAAACACTCTGCGTTTCCTGTGCGCAGCCTGTGGGGCAAGCGACGCGCGCGGTGGACAACTCAGGCTTGTCCACCGAACGACACAGATGGCATTTCGAGCCTGTGTACTCGTGTGGAAACCCGTGTGCACAGACTTTTGCCACCTACGCTGGGCAAAGACTCACTTGTCCACAATCCACAGCCCTTATTACTGCTATTAGGTTTTCTCCGCACATATGAGTCTCAATAACAAACGACCTGTCATTACCCCTAGCCGCCATTTTCGAAAGGGAACGCTGTGAAGTTCCGCTGTGAACGTGAAGTACTCGCCGACGCGCTGACCACTGCTGGGCGCGCGGCCACTGGTCGTACAGGTGCTCTGCCAGTTTTGTCCGGTCTTAAGCTCGAACAGAAGGGCAACAAGCTCACCATTACGGGCACTGATCTTGATCTCACGATCCAGTTGTCGATCGAGGTAGGTGGCGACCGCGACGGTGGCGTTGTGTTGCCGGCACGTCTGTCGGCCGACATTGTGCGTTCACTCGGTCAGGGGAAAGTTGAAGTAGCGGTTGAGGGCGAAGAGGTCAGCATCAGCAATGGTCGCTCGAACTTTGTCGTGCGCCCACTCAACATCGACGACTACCCGAAGCTGTCGACGCCCGCAGCCAACTCGGTCACCTTGCCCGCAGCGCAATTCGGTGACGCGTTGCGTCAGGTTGTGCGCGCAGCCAGTACCGACGAAGCACGTCCGATTCTTACCGGCGTGATGATGACTGCCGAAGGAGATGGGCTGCGGATGGTCGCTACCGACTCGTATCGGCTAGCTGTTCGCGACATCGTCGGTCAGCAGGTGTTGTCGGCCGATCAAAGAGTGCTCGTGCCCGGGCGCGCACTCACCGAGCTGCAGCGTTTGGTCAGCGGCGGCGACGACGTGACGATGCGACTTGGCGATCGCGACGCAACGTTCGAGGTTGGCTCGACGCGGCTGACAACGCGGCTGATCGAAGGCGAGTTCCCCAACTATCGGCAGCTGATTCCTGCCTCGCACCCCAACACGTTGACGGTCGAGCGCGAACCATTGCTGGAAGCGATTCGACGCGTGAAGATCTTGGCGAAGGATGCGACACCCGTTCGTTTGCAGATGGGTGGCGACACGCTGCGACTCACGGCGATCACACAAGACGTAGGCAACGCCACCGAAGAGCTAGATGCGGAGTTCAAGGGCAGCGAGCTGACTGTGGCGTTCAACCCGGACTATCTCGCGGCGGGTGTAGAAGCGTGCAATGGAACCTCAATCACGTTGTTCACGCTCGATGCCTTGAAGCCAGCGGTGGTGCGTGGCGTCGGCCACGACGACTACCTCTATCTGCTGATGCCCGTGCGCGTCCCGTAAATTTGGTGGTCACGCGATTCCTTAGGCTCGCTCCGTGATTGTGTCGCGGCTCGAGTTAACGGACTTTCGTAACTACGCGAACGCAACGTTCGAGTTTCATTCAGGCACGACGGCTGTTGTCGGGCTCAACGGCCAAGGCAAGACAAATCTTGTGGAAGCGCTCGCATACTTAGCTTCGCTCGACAGTTTTCGTGGTGCCCCGGTTGAGGCATTGATTCGCGTTGGAAGCGATACCGCAATCGTGCGTGCGTCGGTGAAACATCCCGACGGCCGCGACGTGCTCGTCGAACTTGAGATCAATCGCCACGGGCGCAATCGGGTGCAGGTCAATGGCAACAAACTCGGCCGCGCCCGCGAGTTGCTGGGGGTCATGCGGGTCACCGTCTTTTCGCCCGATGATCTGCAGTTGGTAAAGGGCGGGCCAAGCGATCGAAGACGGTTCATTGACGACACGCTGGTGTCCACGGCTTTGAAGTACGACGCGCAACGCTTGGAACTCGATCGCATCGTCAAACAACGCAACACGTTGTTGAAACAGGCAAACGGTCGGCTGAACGCAGACGCCGAGACAACACTCGACGTCTGGGACGCGAAGTTCGCCGAAGCGAGCGATCAGTTCGGACGCGCGCGTGCAGAACTCGCCACGCAGTTGCGCCCGACGGTAGGTGAGGCCTATGAGCAACTGGCCGACCGCCCGAGTGAAATCGAGTTGCGTTACGAACCTTTGTGGCGCGAGCAGGGGTTGGCCGCAGCGTTGGTTGCGTCTCGCGTGCACGACGTGCGTCGCGGCGTCAGCACCGTCGGCCCGCACCGCGACGACGTCGACCTGTTCATCGGGGGACTACCCGCGCGCACGCACGCGTCGCAAGGCGAGCAACGCACGCTTGCGCTTGCGCTGCGGCTCGCGGCTCATCGATTGGTCGCGCAAGTCGCCGACAGTTCACCGGTGCTGGTGCTCGACGATGTGTTGAGTGAACTCGATCCGATGCGTTGCGCGGCGCTGCTGCAGCACCTACCGCCAGGTCAGGTGGTGCTTACGACAGCGGGCGTGCTGCCCGAGGCAGCTCACCCCGATGCGATCATCCGCATTGAGAGCGGTAGTCAGTTCTCCGCGTAACGACCCTGTGTGGGAGCACGTCGTCGATGCCCGGTTTCTACCGGTAAGTAGGACGGCTCTAACCGTCCTCTTACGTACGCCGACTGAAATACCGGACATGACTTACCGCACCATTCCCACCATTTCTGTTATCGCCCTGCTCGGTCTCGTCAGTTGTGGTGACAACACAAAATCTGAATTGGCGGTGAGTAACTCGACCCTCGCGACTATTGCCGCGTCGGACACCACCGCAACGACTGGTGCGACTGCCACGACTGCGGCGACTGCGACAACATCTGCAACGAGCAACATGGCCGAAGCCGTGCGCAACCTCGCATGGGGCGACAACGTCACCATCACGATCGATGAAACCGCCGGGACGTGGACGATCAGCGGCAACGGCCGGCCCGATCAAGACCTTCCTGCGCAGTATCTGATTCCCAAAGCCGGTGTCGATGCGCGTACCGTCACGCTCGACATCCTCGAAGTCGGCGCCACGTCCGACCAAGAGGTGCCGTTCACGTGGACGTTGCCCCTTGAGCCGCAACTCGCCGCCGGTTCGACCTCGATGTTCGGTGCCGTCGCTGTCGCAAGCAGCGGTGGGTACATCAACGACCCCTACGAAGCCGATCAAGCGACGATTGCCCTCGAGAGCAACTTCGTGATTGATGGCATCGGGTTCATCGACGATTGCAATGGACACTTCAACCCAATGGGATACCACTACCACGGGATTCCGACGTGCATCACAGCTGAGATCGATCAACCGGGGCAGCACTCAAGCTTGCTCGGGTTCGCCATCGACGGGTTCCCGGTGTACGGGCCGCAAGACACCGACGGCAACGAAGTGACCGATCTCGACGACTGCCAGGGTCACTTCGGCCCGACGCCGGAGTTTCCTGGGGGCGTCTACCACTATCACCTGACGACCACGTTCCCATACACGACGCTGTGCCTGTCGGGCACGCCAGCCGTCCACATGAATCACTGATTGATAACCCGCGACGTGAAATGGGGCGACGGGTGGCAGAGTGGTCTCGTGCGTGATGACGAGCCGGTTCGGTTGGGCGAGAGCCTCCACGACGTAGTCAACTCGCTGCGCCCCGACGGCAGTCCTGGTGGTGTCACGACATCGGGTGGTGACGCGTCGGCCAGCGCGCTTGGCGGGGTGTTCGGCCGGTGGGATGAAGCCGTCGGCGAAGCGATGGCCGCTCACGTACAACCGGTGAAACTTGACGGCACGATGCTGGTCGTGCAGGTCGACGACCCGGCATGGGCGACGCAGTTGAAGTTTCTGGAAGGCACGTTGAAGCAGCGTCTTGCTGAAATTGCCGGCGCGACCATCGATCGCATCGAGGTGCGCGTCGCCCGCTGAAAACTGCCGACCGCAATTTCACCGCGGTATCGGCGCCAGGTTGCCTGTACTCCAGAAGAAACGGGGCTAATTCATCTTGTCGCTGCCGTTTGCTCACGCTCCGTTCATTTGGGCGTCACCCACGACTTTTACGATCGCAGCTTCATGGAGACCAGCGCCAGGCCTCACGACGACAACGGTCCGGCCGCCGAAGCAGATGCCCGCGTCGACGCCTTCTTCGCCACGTTGTGCTACGAGCAAGCTCGGTTTCTTGAGGCGTTCGGCCAAGCCCGGTCGCTGCTCGGCAGCAAGTCGGGACAGCTAGCGCAACTCACCGCGAATCAAGGTCGCCTGACCCGGCAGTTCTTCGATGCACAACGTGGGATCATGCTCCGCCGTGCGGAGGTAGACGCTGAGGTCGCGTCCATCACGACCATCGCCGAAGAGAATGCCCTGGCCCTAGTGAACTGCGCACGTGTTGAGGTAGCGGCAGGCCTCATCCCTCCCGCTGCCGACAGACGCGACTTCGCACCCGTATCGGGGCTCGTGCCAGTCATCTCGGCCGATGGTGAGTTGGGTGACCAGCAGCAAATAGCCGCGCTGGGTGTTTCGGTGGTGCACACGATGCAAGACGTGGACATGCTCGCCTCGGTGATCAACGAGGCATTCGAGTCCCGAGAACTCGATGGTGCAGCAACGGAACGTCAACTGACCGAAATCCTCGACAAATGGTGGGCGGCCGAGAATCAGGAAGACCGTGCCGTCATCGACGACGCCCATGCCCGAGCCGCAGTGCGAACGCATATCGCCACCATCCAAGCGAACGAACTATTTGATACAGCGCGCGCAGCCCAAGCCGCCGAACGACTGATGCACGACGATCCGCGTGTGCTGGCTCACGACGTGGGCCTGACCATCCCTGCGACACGTCAGCTGCCGTACGGAATAGTGAACCTGACCGACCAAGCCGACTCGTCAAACCTTGCAGCCCTTCTCGCGGAGTTGACAGCGTTGGTGGAAGAGGAACCGGCACCGGTTCCTACGGCGCCGTTAGCTGCCCCTCCAGCCAGCCAACCAGCCAGCCTTCCGGTAGAGCTCCAGTTGCCAGCAACCACACCCGACGATCCATTTCGCCGGTTCTGGGAGCAGGGTCCATTTCCGAACGCGTCTTCGACATGGGTCGGGTGACGGCGTGAGCGAACTGAATGGTGTGCAGCGGAACGGAACACTGCTGAACGGATCGCACGTGACGACCGATTGGCCTTACCACTCGAACCCAGATTCGGAAGCGGCCGGCATGGACGAACAACGCGTGTGCCTGGAGGCGGACATTGCATCCGCCCAGGCGCGAGTGGCAGCGGCGCGCCACCGTGCCGCGCTTCGTGATGTGGACGTGCGTGCGGCGCTGCGCGCCGAGCTTGACTTGTCGCGCAAAGCCTTAGCAGCGATGGAGCACGAATACGAGACCATGATCGCGACGGTCCGCGAGGACGCACGCACCGAGGCGGACCGAATCATCGCCGACGCTCGCTTGCGGGCAGTCGGGCGAGTGGAAGGAGGCGCCCATGTTGAGTGAGACGCTTCCAACGGGAGACTCCGGACCGTCGCTCTCCACAGCTCCTGGTACAGCGTTGTCGGTTCGCGCTGGCATCGCGCGCCTGACGTTGCAGTTGCGTGCATTGCTACAAGAGGCCGTCGCCGCCGAGGCAGAGGTGGCGAATGCTGATGAGCAGGAAGCATGCGACGAATTGCGCGGACGACTCGAGCCACTGATGGCGGAGCGCCGCCGCATCCTCGAGGAAACGCTGCAGGCTGCTCGAGAGGATGCCGCTGCCCAAGTGTCGGCCGCGCACCGTGATGCGGCGGCTTTGCTAACGCCCGTCGCAGTGCCGGTGGTTGACGTGCCGGTGGTTGACGTGCCGGTCGTCGACGCGTTTCTTCCTGTGGTGTTTGTACCTGAGGCATTTGAAGTGCAGCGATTGCGGCTCGAAGGCGAGATCCAGACAGCGAAGACTCGTGCCGCCGCAGCACGGGAGCGCACGACGATCAAGGACGCGGAAATGCAGGCGGCGCTGAATTCAGAACTCATCGCCGGGCGCGATGCACTCGCTGTGATCGAGCATGAGTACGAGCTTGCGATCACAATCGTTCGCCAGCGAGCACAAGCCGAGGTGGAGCGAATCCTCCTGGCTTCCGGAGTACAAGCAAGTGACGGACATGCGACAACGCGGATAGGCGACATCATCGATCCCGAAGGGAACGTCGATGATGCTCGATGAGCGGCCACAGGCCGGGGCTTTCGGCACATCGTTGCCCGGCGCGCCCGAACTATCGCCCCGTGCGGTCAATGCACGCCTGACACTGCAGCTCCGCGCCGCGATGCGAGACGTCGCCGTCGCAGAAGAAGCCGAGAAGACTGTCGACTCCGAGCTGGCACGACTGGAATTGCGTGAACGGCTGACCCCAATGCTCGAAGAGCGGCGCCGCGTGCTGCACGAAGTTCTCGTCGAGGCACAGGCCGATGCGGCCACACGCGTGGCTGACGCGCATCGCCATGCAACCGAGAAGAACGTTGAGGATTTCGAACTGTCGTGGGCACCGCAGGCAACGCCACCATCGGCCGACGATCTGCTCGCCAGTTTGCCGTCGAACTTGCCGTCGAACTTGCCGTCAAGCGTGCCTTTAGGCCTTGACCCGCTGGAGATGGCGACGCTATTCAAAATGCTTGACGCGCGGCTAGAACAGCTGGTCCCGGCGTCGGTTCCAAAGAAGCCGTCGTTCTGGAAGCACGTCTTGCATCCCGATGTCGTGATCGTCGGGATGATCATGATCTTTTGCCTGGTCGTTGTTGCATCGTGGATGAGCTGAGTCAGGAACCTTCCCGATGACTGCAACCCAGATGACGACAACCACGGTGCTACCGGACTCGGCGCCCAGCGACACGCCGGCCTCGGCGCGCAAGTTGCACGAACGCAGCGGCCGTGGCGATCGTTTCTTCGATGCTTTGACGGGCACGAGCGGACTGCTGGTGCTGAGCATTATGGGGGCCGTCGGCGTCTTCCTAGCTGTGCAAGCGACGCCTGCCCTACGCAAGACGGGCTTTTCGTTCCTCACCACGTCCGAGTGGCAGCCCGATCGAGGCCAGTTCGGTATCGCAGCTGTGCTGCTCGGCACTGTGTTGATTGCGGCCGTCGCCGTTGCGGTAGCGCTGCCGATCTCGATGGGAACGGCGCTGTTCATTACCGAGGTCGCGCCGCGGTGGGTGCGCGCGACCCTCGTCGCGCTCATAGACCTGATGGCCGCTGTTCCGAGTGTCGTGTACGGGTTGTGGGGCCTCTTCTTGTTGCAGGGCAACATCATCGGCATCTCGCGATGGATCAACCGGTGGTTCGGGTGGATCCCGATCTTCTCGGTGGAGGGTTCCGACCCAACGAGTCCGCTGTCCTCCGCCAGTGTCTACACGGCCTCAACGTTTATCGCCGGAATCGTCGTCGCCATGATGGTGATGCCGATCCAATGCGTCGTCATGCGCGAGGTCTTCTCGCAGGTGCCGCCGGGCGAACGCGAGGGCGCATACGCCCTCGGCTCCACGAGATGGGGAATGATCCGCGTCGTGGCACTGCCGTTTGGCCGTGGCGGCATCATCGGCGGGGCGATGCTGGGTCTTGGCCGGGCACTCGGCGAGACCATCGCAGTGCTGCTCATCATCTCGCCCCGATTCGACATGAACTTCCACGTGCTCGAAGCTGGCGGGAACTCGGTGTCGGCGCTGATCGCCGGTCGCTACAACGAGTCGAATGGTTTCGGGCTTTCAGCCCTGATGGCGGCGGGCTTGGCGCTCTTCGCCGTGACGTTGGTCGTCAACTTCACCGCGTCGTGGTTCATTGCGCGATCCCGCAGCGGAGCGAGCAGCGACGCATGACGACTACTTCTTCGTTGTCTTCGACTTCGTCGTCAACTACACGGTTGTCCGACACCGCGCCCGCGTCTGCGGTTTCACGCGGCGAACGACCGCGGACGACGCTGCCACCGATGCCCGAGCCACTCTTGGTCCCGCAGCAGCGACGTGTGCTCGGCAAGTTGTCGCGGCAGGACTTGTTGATGATGGGCGGTGCTGGGTTGAGTGCCATCTGCACCACGATGCTCCTCTTCGGGCGGCTCACTCCGCTGTCGGGCTCGTTTGGATTCGTCGTCGTTGCCTTTGCGTTGTACATCACGATCTACGCGGTGATCGCGTCGGTCACCGAGTCTCGTCCGACAGTGGTCGACAAGGTCATGAACGTGCTCTTGACGTCATCAGCGGTCGTCGCCCTTTTCGCGCTCGCAACCGTGATCGTCTTCACGATCGCCCGCGGATGGGATGCCCTGAAGCACGCCAACTTCTACACGAGCGACCTCAGCCGCACCGGTCCGCTTGACCCACTGTCGCAAGGCGGCATCTCTCACGCTGTCGTCGGCACGCTCATCATCACATTCCTGTCATTGGTGTTCACCGTGCCACTGGCGGTCGTCTGCGCCGTGTTCTTAAACGAGTCCAAGAGCCGCTCCGCCCAGTTGGTGCGCACCGTTGTCACCGCAATGACGGCTCTCCCGTCGATCTTGGCTGGCTTGTTCGTGTTCGTCGTGTGGATTTTGGTGTTGAAGTTCGAGCGCTCCGGGCTTGCCGCGTCGATCGCTGTGAGCATCATGATGTTGCCGATCATCATTCGTTCGGCGGACGTCGTATTGCGTCTCGTGCCGGGCAGCTTGCGCGAGGCTGCCTCCGCGCTTGGTGCACCGCGCTGGCGCACCGTGTGGCACGTGGTGCTCCCGACCGCGAGATCAGGGATCATGACCTCGGTGATTCTCGGGGTTGCCCGCGGAGTTGGCGAGACAGCCCCGGTGTTACTGACCGCCGGTTACGCCTCGGCGATGAACGTCGACGCGTTGAAGAACCCGATGGTCAATCTCCCACTAGCGGCCTTCGAACTGGTTCGCTCGCCGCAACCAACCCAGATCGCTCGTGGCTTCGGCGCGGCGGCGACGCTGATGCTGCTCGTACTCGTGCTGTTCAGCCTCGCCCGAATTCTCGGCGGTCGGCAGGCTGGCCACTTGTCGACGCGACAGGCGAGGCGCCGCCTGGTCCAGTCAGGTCGCGATCGCGAACGTATTGAGAGTCGACGAGTTGTCCGAGGAGGTGTCGCGTGATGAAGGTTCGTGTCTGTGGTTTGGCGTGCGTGGCGACGTTGCTAGCGGTTATCGGTTCACTCGTGGCACCGCCTTCGGTTCGCGCGGAGACATACCAACGCATCAGTGGTTCGGGCTCTTCGTGGGCCGCCAACGCGATTGATGCGATGCGAGTGAACGTGAAGCAGTTCGGTATCACCGTCGACTTCAACCCGAACGGCTCCACCGCGGGCCGCAAGGACTACCTCAACGGTGTGGTCGACTTCGCGGCGTCCGACATCCCGTTTCAATTCAACCCGGAGGACGGGTCTGCACCCGAGAATCCCGCGGCGGGTAGCTACGCCTACATCCCCGTCACGGCCGGTGGCACGGCTTTCATGTACAACCTCAAGATCAATGGCAAGCGGGTGACGAACCTGCGCCTGTCCGGCGAGAACGTCGCGAAGATCTTCACTGGCGCAATCACGATGTGGAACGATCCAGCGATCCAGGCCGACAACCCAGGCCTGACAATGCCGGCGCGCGCCGTCGTCCCCGTGGTTCGCTCCGACGGCTCCGGTTCCAGCGCGCAATTCACTTCGTGGATGATTGAGACGCACGAGCCAGTTTGGAACGACTTCTGCCAGCGCTCCGGACGCGCACCAGCGTGCGGATACACGTCGTTCTATCCGACCATCCAAGGCATGATCGCCCAGCAGGGCGACCTGGGTGTGGCTGGCTATGTCTCCCAAAACTTCGCCGAGGGTGCGATCGGTTACGTGAACTACTCGTACGCGCTCGGTGCGCAGTTCCCCGTCGTAAAGATGCTGAACGCAGCGGGCTATTACACCGAACCGACCCCAGAGAAGGTAGCGGTGTCGCTCCTGAAGGCATCCATCAACACCAACGCGAACGATCCGGCGGTGTACCTCACGCAGAACCTTGATGGGGTCTACACCGACACAGATCCGCGCAACTATCAACTCTCGTCATACTCGTACCTCATCGTTCCTACCGTCGTGCAGGGTCAGTTCAACACCGAGAAAGGCAAGACTCTCGGAGCCTTTGCGTACTACGCGATGTGTGAAGCGCAGCAACAGTCCGCATCGCTCGGGTATTCACCAATGCCGGTCAACCTTGTGCAGGCGAGCTTCGAGCAGATCAAAAGGATCCCAGGGGTGGTGGTAGAGAACGTCAACATCGCACAATGCAAGAACCCAACGTTCTCCGCCGACGGAACCAACGTTTTGGCGCAGAACGCGAAGGCGCCACAGGCTTGCGATAAGCAGGGTACGACCCAGTGCCCGGAGGGCACCGGCGGGTTAGCCAACGTGCCAACGGCAATCAACCCAAGTGCGACGGGAGGAAACCCGACGGTTACGACCGTCGCGACAGGTGGGAGCGGCGCTACCGTCACGACCGTCGCGACAGGTGGGGGCGGCGGCGTGACCGTCACAACCGTTCCGGGTGTTTCGGGCACGGGGAGTATTGATGGATCCAGCACCGCTGCCACGCTGCCCGACGGCTCGCCAGTTGTGACTCAGCCCGCAGTCGACGGCGCAACGCAGGATCAAGCGTGCGTTGATCCCAGCGGTTGTGTTGCGGTGTCACCGGACGGCGCGGGAGGCCCACAAGCAGGCGTCGTTGCCGCCCCGGCTGTGGCCACGATGATCGCCGACTCGTCCAGCACTGGCACCCTCGGACTGCAACTTCTCATCGTGTTCCTCACTCTCGGGATGGTCCTCGGGCCCGCGCTCGCATGGCGTTACTTCACGGAACGTGCCTCATGAGGCGGCGGTATTTAGCTCCGTGCGTCGTTGGCTTGCTGTCGGTAGCGCTCTTGACCGTCAGCGTGGTCACAACAAGCCTCGTTACGACGACCGGCGTCCGTGCGGAAGGAACGGTCGGGGTGCAGGGCACGGACACATCGTTACCGCTGACCGATTCGTCGATGATGATCGCCGGGCGAGGTCGCTTCTCGAACCTTGAAGTCACCGTCAACCAGACGAAGAGCCTGGTCAACCAGGCTCTGTCGTTGACGTGGAGCGGCGCTGATCCGACGCAGGAGGCAGCATCCGGACGGTTCGGCAACAACTTCCTGCAAATCTTCCAGTGCTGGGGCGACGACGACGGGACGAACCCGGTTAACCCCGGCCCGCCGCCAACCCAGTGCCAGCAGGGTGCAGTCGGCGGCAGCTACCAGTTCACCAACACCTCATACCCCGGCCGCTACTCGATCGGGCGGATCATTTCGCAGAGCCAATGGGACAACTTCGACACAAGCATGGGCACCTACGACCCGCGGACCGGATTCGTGTGGATGCCGTTCGAGGCGGTCGACGGTACGACGATCCCCATCCAGGAAGACCCGACGTGGCAGCCCTTCGAAACCGGTAGCTACTGGATGAACCCCTACTACAACCAGACCACCACCAACGAGATAGCGGCTGCCGCGACACGCCCCGACGGCACAGGCGCTGAATTGTTCCAGATCAACACCGGGCTCGAAGCGTCCAGTCTCGGCTGCGGTCAAAAGGTACAGCCGTTGGCCGACGCGACGACGAAGGTTCCCAAGTGTTGGCTGGTGGTGGTGCCCCGCGGGATGGGAAGCGACGAGAACGCGAATACCGCGTACGGTGGAGTTGGCGCGGACACCGCTGGTGTCGTGACGTCGCCGCTGATGCCTGGCGTGTGGGAGAACCGCATCGCCTTTCCGCTCGAGTTCAACCCTCTCGATTCGCCGTGCAGGTTGGGCCAGAATGAGCGGCGCCTCTCGGGCACCGAGCTAGCGTTTCCCGCCGTTGCCAACTGGCAGCCGCAGCTCTGCTCAACAGGCTCGCTGGTTCCTTATTCATACGCGCCGGTGGGTGATGCGACGGCCCGTCAACAACTGTCGGGTCAGCTCGGCTCGCCGGGCATGGTGGTGGTGCAACGTCCGCTGAGCTCCGACTTCACCGACAACGCGAACCCCATCGTCTATTCACCGCTGACTGTCTCGGGCATCACCATCGGGTTCAACATCGATCGCATCCTCGCGCCGAACCCCGATCCGAACGAGGGTCCGCTTGCTGGGATCCGTATTGCGGACCTCTACCTGACCCCACGGCTCGTGGCCAAGCTGCTCACCCAGTCGTATCGGGCGGCGGTCACGACTTTTGAAGAGCCGGCGTACCCGTGGTTGCCGAGTAACCCTTTCGACCTCAGCAAGGACCCCGACTTCTTGCAGTTCAACCCAGAGTTCGTCAACCTCACGGCCTTTGACACACGCGCCTTCAGCGGGCTTTCCGTGCCAGCGGGAACGTCCGACACTGCGCAGACCGTCTGGGAATGGATCTTTGCGGACCCGGAGGCAAAGTCGTGGCTCGACGGACAGGCCGACCCGTGGGGCATGAAGGTGAACCCGGTGTATTCGACGAACGTGTCCGTCAATCCGACGGGCACCGCCTTTAACGACCCGACTCCAACGTCGTTCCCGAAGAGTGATCCGTACTGCTACCAAGCACCAGCGACAGGCACCGACGTGAGGATCACGCCGCCCGCGCTGTGCTCAACGGACTGGAACCCGTATCAGCGCAACTTTGCGGTCACCGCCCAGGTCGGTCGCGCCGCCAACGATGGTGCCAAGGTCGTGCTCAACCCATTTTCAACCTCCGTCGTCGACACGTGGGCGAAAGCTGCCCCGCAGACGCTGGGTTACAAAACGATGCTGGTGCTGACCGACTCCCCGAACGCAGCGTTGTTCGGTTTGCAGACCGCGAGCTTGAGCCGAGCCGGCGACAACGGGACTGGCCGCGTGTTCGTCAAGCCCGACGCGGCTGGTCTCACAGCTGGTCTGGCGGCAATGCGGTCGGGATCGGAGCCAACCGTGCTGGAACCGGCGACGTCGGTGGCCGCGCCCGGCGCCTACCCGCTCACCACCGTCACGTATGCGATGACAAAGCCTCTAGCACTCGACAGCCTGGCCCGCTCCGAGTACGCAGCGTTCCTCCAGTTCGCAACGACGAACGGGCAAACCCCGGGCCTCGAAATCGGTCAGTTGCCCCGCGGATACCTTCCCCTCCCGCAGAGTCTTCGCGACCAAGCAGCGAGGGTCATTGACAGTGTCCTGCACCTCGAGGCAACGCCGATTACCACAACCACGACGGTGCCCGCGACAGTTCCCGCGACAGTGCCGACGACAAGGCCCCGATCGGCACCCAACAATCCGCCGACCGGCGCGACCCCCCTGATCCCGGAGACCGCTGCCCCAGTTTCGGACACCACTACCACCACGGCGCCCGAACCGACGGCAACTACGACGCCAGTGGCAACGGCACCGCCGACCACGATCCCCACCTTCTTCACTCCGACCACGTCGGAGGGCAGGTCTCGTTTGGTGGTCCCGGCGGCAGGCGGCGTCGCGGCGCTCTCCGCTCTCGGGGCGCTCGAGATCACCAAGCGCCCGCGCCGGCGCATCGCGCGAAAGCGGGGTGCTCAATGACTCGCCGAATTCCCACTAGGTGGATCGCTGTGTCCCTGGTGACCCTCCTCGCCACAGGAGTAAGCCACGACACTGTGGGCGCTGAGCCGACAGGCGACCTCGCCATTGTCAGCCCAGACGGCGATCGGAATTCGATTACTTCCGGCGACCAGAACACGCAGTTCGTTGTAGAGCTGCCCGAGGGGTCAGTGTGTCCCGGCGACACCCAGCACGACGGTTGGCAGCTAGTCGGGTTCATTATCCCGGCAGACGATGACCCAACGGCGCAAGTCTTCACGGCTTTGGGGCCCAAAGACCGCTACGTGGGCGACGTGACTCGTCGGCTTGCGTTGTATCGGCTGGAACGTGCCCCGGTTGGCCTGGCGAACCTTCCACGCAACGATGTTGCTGGGGAACCTGCGCTTATCCCTTCCATCCCGACGCTGACGTTCCAACAACCGGCGACCCTCGGGCTGGCAGGAGGGCGCTATCAGCTCGGAGTCGGGTGCGTCCATGAAGGGATCGACCTGGGCGACTACTGGACCGCAATTGTTTCGGTGACTCGGCCCACCGATCTAAAGAGTGTTGACCTCACCTGGACAGTTGAGGTGGCGGCCGCTCCCTCGTCGTCGAACTCGTCGTCGTCGCTCGCCCTTGTTGCCGTTGCCGCAGGCGTCGCTGCGATCGGTGCCGTCATCGTCAGTACGAAAATCCGCTCAAACCGCCGGCGAACTCGTCGCGCAATCCGAAGGGACACCTAACCCATCATGCAGCACCTTCACAAACGAACCGGTGGATTGCTCGCGCTGACCGCCGCAGCCTGCCTTGGCCTCGCCGCCCTTGCCGCTGTCGTCTCCGCCGATTCAGCGGCGCTGAGTCCCACGAGCGGCACCGCTGCCATTGACGGCAGCGGCCTTCGCAACACCGCTCTGGACACGGCGTTCAACCTCGCCGTGTCCGCAGGTGGGCATTGCAGTGGTAACGCGAGTTCGGGCTTCGTGGTCCGCAGCTACTTCATCGGTTCCGGCGTCACGTTGTCGTCGGTCGACTTCGGAGCCTTGGGTCTACCGCTGCCTGCGTCGGGTACGGGCAGCGGCACGACGTTCGTGTCAGCGTTGCCGAACGTGTCTGGTGCCGCCTTCTTCGTGAACCCGGGATCTTCGTCGCCGTTCCTGGTGACGGGTCTGCCGCAGTTGTCGCTGTACCGGATGGTGAATAGAGCAACCATCCCCGCTGGTACATACCGCATCGGTGTCGCCTGCGTAGGCCCGACGAACTTTGTCGACGGCGCCAACTTCTGGGACACAGCGATCACGATCAGCAACCAGGCCGCATCAAGCCTGACCTGGGGGTTGGATACGACTACGACCTCTACGACGTCAACGACCTCGACGACGTCGACCACTTCGACGACCACCACGACGATCGTGGGCGGTTCGACTACTTCGACTACTTCGACGATCGTCGGTGGAACCACGACCACGACGACGCGGCCCCTGTCGACAACGACTTCTGTGGCGGTCGGAGGCGGCGGGGGCACAATCCCGAGAACAGGGAATTCTTCCTCCGGGTCCCTCGTGCTGATCGGCCTGTTCGCACTTTTGATCGGTCGCATCGTCTTGCTCGTCGCCCGACCCGTGCGGGTCTTGCCACCGCACTTACGATGACGGCAGTCGTGCTCCTTCGAGGTGATGCAGCGAACCCGTTCGACGCCTTGGCAGCGGATAGCGAGCGGCGCACGCGTCGAATCGATGTCCCACCGCTGACGCCGCGCAGGGAAACGGCCCGCGTCGTAGCGGTGCTCGTCTGCATCCTCTCGGGAGCGTTCTTCCTGCAACTCACCGTGATCGGTTCGTTTCAGGCACGGGCGGCGCAACGCCAGGCATTCGACCACTTTCGCGAGCAACTTGCTTTCGGCACGGCACCGACATCAGGCGTCGACGAGCAAGGGCACCTTCTCGCGCTCGGTGCACCGATGGCCTACCTCGAGATCCCGAAAGTTGGGATGAAGTTGGTTGTGGGCGAGGGCACGACGGCTGGGGTTCTGCTCGACGGGCCGGGCCACGAACGCGACACGGCGTTCCCGGGGCAGTTCGGTACCAGCGTCATCATGGGAAGACGCGCGTCATTTGGAGGGGCGTTCGCGCGAATCGGCTCGCTGCGCGCTGGCGACGAACTCAACATCACCACCGCGCAGGGCATCTTCGTCTATGAGGTTGTCGGCGTGCGCAACGAAGGCGACCCCATTCCAACGATCCCGGCGGGCTCCGCGCGACTCATCCTCGTCACGGCTGCGGGCTCGGCGTTCTCGCCCAACGGCGTGCTGCGCGTCGACGCGAACCTGGTTGGCACGCCACTCGTGGGTGTGACACCTCCATTCCGGGCGTCGAACCTCGCCGCGAGGGAACGGGCGATGCACAGTGACACGTCGACACTGTGGGTGCTCGCACTCTGGCTGCAGGCGTTGCTCGTCCTTTCGATCGCTGCCATCTGGGCGTGGCACCGGTGGGGTCACGCCCAGGCATGGGTCGTGTTTCTGCCTCCACTGCTGCTCGTCGGGCTGGCCGCATCCAGCGAAGCGGTGCGCCTGCTTCCCAACCTCCTCTAATGACGACTCGCTCGAACGGAGACATGCAAGTGAACGATCCCTTAGTGAACGACTCATTAGTGAACGACTCATTAGTGAACGACGCGGCGACAGTTTCGTTCGCCGGTGCTGCAGTCGTGCAACTCATCGCCGACGGCGACAATGTCTCGCGGGCAATCGTCGCCGAGTTACACGGTGCCACGGTGACCGTCACAGCGACGGAGATCCAAGCGAGCGATGGGATCGGGGGCAACGCATGGTCGTGGTCGTTCGCTGAGATCGAGCGAGTCGTCCACGGCGATGACGAGCCGTGGAGCATCCTCGCGGTGCCCGGTGTCGAGGACTTTGGAGTTGCGATCCCAGCCTCGAGGGTCGCTGAGTTCCGACAACTCATCGACGCTCGACGCTCAGCACCTCGCCAACAAGGCGATGGTCGCTCCGCCGCGCCTGACGCCCCATTGCCGATACTCACCCCCTGGCCAGCTCTTGCCCCCCAGCCGGTGCTCGCCCCCCAGCCGCCGCCAGCAACTCCCTTTGCCCTTCCGACGTTGATCGTCGAATCGCCAATTGCAACCATTCCGCTGGTTACTGATCAGCCGGAGACGCGCGCCGGACGCGACCGTGGTCACCAGACCAACATCCTGGCGGAGGGCGAGCATGCGGATGCGCCGAGTGACCTTGTCGCCAACGAGATATCAGCCTGGTTCGGAACCCATCAGGTTCTCGATCGGGTGTCGCTCACGATGCCAGCCGGCAAGGTCACCGCATTGATCGGTCCCTCGGGCTGCGGCAAGTCCACGTTCTTGCGCATCCTCAACCGGATGCACGAGATGATCCCCTCTGCCAGTCTTGCCGGCGAGGTGTACCTCAATGGTGAGGACATCTACAGCGCAGAGAAGAAGTTGACGGACGCCCGTCGGCACATCGGCATGGTGTTTCAGAAGCCCAACCCCTTCCCGGCGATGTCGATCTACGACAACGTCATCGCGAGTTTCCGCTTGACCGGTCTTAAGGCATCGTCGGCCGCGAAGGACGAGGTCGTCGAGCAATGTCTCGTCAAGGCGGGCCTATGGAAAGAGGTCCGCGATCGCCTGCAGCAGCCAGGAGGTGGGCTTTCGGGCGGCCAGCAGCAGCGGTTGTGCATCGCGCGCGCGCTTGCAATCCGACCCAAGGTGCTGCTGATGGACGAGCCGTGCTCCGCGCTCGATCCGACGTCGACGCGGCGTATCGAAGAGACGATCGGGCAACTCTCGGAGGACCTGACGATCGTCATCGTGACCCACAACATGCAACAGGCTGCGCGCGTGTCGGACCTTTGCGCGTTCTTCCTCGCCGAACAGGGCACGCCTGGCGCCATCGTTGAGCACGGTCCGACGGAAGCACTGTTCTCTTTGCCGCAGGATCCGCGCACGAACGACTACGTCAACGGCCGCTTCGGCTGACGAGGCTGCGTACGCAAAGGCGCGCTCACACTGC
>Ga0105047_10001608_pt1 | contig 40538 bp, 37 predicted proteins | sample MAT04_FD_78384 | JGI IMG/M metagenome (GOLD analysis project Ga0105047, IMG submission 78384) | Freshwater microbial communities from Lake Fryxell liftoff mats and glacier meltwater in Antarctica - MAT-04 (megahit assembly) | ecosystem: Environmental > Aquatic > Freshwater > Ice > Liftoff...
ATAGTGGTCGATGATGATGTGTCTTTAGGCGATATTTTTGCCTATGCGCTGGAGACAATCGGGTTTGAGGTGGAGGTCATTAAAGACAGCCGCCTGGCATGGGAAAAAATCCTGTCCCGAAAGCCCGATCTCGTAACGTTGGATTTAGAGATGCCGCATGTGACTGGTGCGGATCTGCTGCGGCAGATTCGGGCTGATGACAGCCTGAAGCAGGTTAAAGTAATGATGATGACCGGGAACGGGCGGGTCGCCGAGGAAATGGGCGTAGAAGCATTAGCCGACATTATCCTCATCAAACCTGTTACCTATACGCAGATTAAAGACTTCGCCTCTCGGCTGATGCAATCCCCCAAAACTTCTGTACAATCAAGCTGAGTGTTCATCCTGTCATCGTATTTGTGATATAACGCCGCTCAATGGTGAACCTCAAATGCTAATCGCTAAGAGCTAACCGCCAAGAGCTAAATTATGTCTTCAATCGCTCACATCATCCGCCGCCGCAAACGCCGCCGTACAGACCGCCGTTCTAAAGTCGCCAACAGCCAAAGCCTACTGTGGGGCATAGCGGGAACTGCCGCATTAGGCATTTTGGTTCCCGCCGTATTTCTGTTTGGCGATGCCATCAACGCCTATGCCCGCGCCAATCAAATGCTGCCTAATCCGCGCCAGACGATTGCGGTTGCCCCCCTCATCGGCGCGAGCGAAATTTACGATTCCAGCGGCACCACACTACTGGTTTCGGTGGCAGACTCGCTTGGGGAACAGCGCGTATGGCTCACCTTGGCGGAACTCCCCGAAGCGGTTGTGCGCGGCACCTTAATGATGGAAGATGCGGATTATCTGACGACTCCACGCTTAAATCTGCTCCAAGCTATCGGCGAACTGCTGAATAACAACTTAAAAGGCCCGCTTCCGCCCGACCCTACTTTGACCGGACGGCTGGTGCGGAATGCGATTTCGACCCCGGCGGAGATTATCACGGTTGAAGATCGCGCTTTAGAGATCGCGCTGGTGGCGGAGGTGAATCGGCTATACACGCCGGAAGAAGTGCTGGAATGGCATCTCAACACCAATTATTACGGCAATCAAACGTATGGAATCGAAGCCGCCGCGCAAATTTACCTCGGTAAATCTGCCCGTGATTTAACCTTAGACGAGGCCGCGCTGCTGGTGAGCATCCCCACCGCGCCGCAGTACAATCCGGTGGATGACCTCGAAGCCACGCGCAGCCGCCAAAGAGATGTCTTACAGCGTTTGCTCGGCAGCGGTACGATTACACAAAATGCTTACGAATCCGCATCTAATACAGTGACGATCATCCGACCCGACGCGGGACAATCGCCCCTCGTCGCGCCCGATTTTGCCCGTTATGCACGGCGGCAGGCTGAATCTATTTTGACGGCGCTCGGACGGGACGGCGCGGGGCTAGTCAGCCGGGGTGGATTGAGAATCACTACCACGCTTGATCTTGATCTGTATTATCAAACTGAATGCCTGCTGCGCTATCGGTTAGAGCAGCTTTCCGGGCGTGATGCCTCCACAGTGCGCTCATTGGACGATCAAGCCTGCATCAGCGCTCAATTTTTGCCGCCTGTGCAGCTTGCGCTTCCCAATGAAGATACACTCCCGCCAGACAGCGGCATTATCGTCATCCTCGATGTCAATACAGGCGAGATTAAAGCGATGGTCGGCGCGGGAACAGAGACCGCCTATCAACCAGGTCCAACGCTGCAACCCTTTATTTATCTGGATGCGTTTACTAATCTGGGTGGCAGTAATAACAATCTCTTGTTCACGCCTGCCACGATGGTGCTGGATATTCCGCGCCAATTCCCCGGCGCACAGGACGGCCTGCTGTATATTCCCAACAACGTCGATGGCTTGTTTTTTGGCCCGATGAATCTGCGGGATGCGATGGCAACCGGAAGACTTTTGCCCGTGATGCAGGTCGCCAATGAACGCGGACTCAACAGCGCCCTTCGCAATACGGCGACTCCGATGGGTATCAACAGTCTGAATGATAATGTGTACGATCTGTCGCTGCTGGAAAAAGGCGGCGCGGTTTCCGTTTTAGATACGGCCTATGCCTATTCGGTTTTCGCTGGACAAGGCTATATTACGGGGCGGGTGATTAATCAGCCGAATCCTGATTTACGCCAGCATGATCCAGTTGCCGTCCGCCGCATTGAGGATGCCAACGGCGTTATTCTATGGGAATATGGCGCGGATCAGGCGGCTGCCAATCGTGTGCCTAAACTGCAATCCGAACTGCCCTATCTCGTGAACGATATTCTTTCGGACACGACCTCGCGCTTAAGGATTCTGGGTGATGTCGAGCCTTTAGCGATTTCGCGCCGTGCCGCTGTGATGAACGGTGTAACCGGGGATCGCCACGAAAATTGGACAGTCGGCTATACGCCGCAGATCGTGACCGTCGTGCATTTATCACGCGGAGGCGCAGACGATCCAGACCGTTTCGCTCTGGCGCTCTCGCCGGATGCGACGGAAGGCGCGGGTGCGATCTGGCAAGCTGTGATGGAATACGCCCACATCCGCGACAATCTGCCCGTGCTGGATTGGGAACGTCCGCCGACTATTATCGAACAAACCGTCTGCGACGTTTCCGGCCTGCTGCCCACCGATGCCTGTGCCGAACACCGCCACACCGAGATTTTCCCGGATGGCTACCAACCGCGCACACCCGATACCTATTGGCAAATCGTCGAGGTCAATTCGCAGACTAATCAACGCGCTACCGCCAACACCGATCCAGCCTTAAAGCGGGCGGAAGTCTACTTCATCCCGCCGCCGGAAGCGCTTGATTGGTGGGGAGCCAATAACCGTCCTTTACCGCCGGAAGAATACGATACAGTCAGCCGTCCCGACGCGTTCCAATCAACCGTGATTACGCTGCCGGAAAATTATGCCTATGTCGGCGGTCAGGTCGAGATTCGCGGCAGCCTGAATCCCGTGAATCTGCAATATTATCAACTAGCCTATGGTGCGACCATCAGTCCGCGTGAATGGACAGACATCACCCCCCAGCAAGCCACTTTCGACCCGAATTTGCCGTTAGGGATATGGGATACGACAGGCTTAGACGGCTTATATTCGCTGCGCTTAACCACCGTGTTGACCGATAACAACATCGAGACGAGCGTGATTTATGTTACCGTCGATAACATCCCGCCGAGCGTGGTGTTTACGTCACCAGTGGAGGGGCAGGTTTATCGTTGGCCTACCGAGGGCGTGATTCCGGTGCGCGTGTTAGTGCAGGATAACATTCGTATTGGACGTGTGGTCTTTTATCAATATGGGCAAGAGGTCGGCATCCGTGACGACTGCGCCACGCTGCCGGATGACTGCGGTTTCGATTTTGAGATGAACCGCGCCGGCGTAGAATTATTTACGGTGGAGGTTTTCGACTCAGTCGGCAACAGTTCCACCGCCGAAATCAGTGTTGAGGTCTCGCGGAATTAAAGTTCCCTGAAAGGGTCTAATTTTCGCCCGTTTCCCCATACTAACTATTCGTAGGGATAAGGCATACCTTGTCCAGACGCAGATTGGAAGAAATCAGGGGCGCAGCGCGTCTACTGACTACCCAAAAAATTTACAGGACAAACTACACGCAAGAGGGACTGACTCTATGGGCATTACAGTGCAATGGGATGACGATTCTAAGACGGTGATTCGCTTAGACTTTATGGGCAAGTGGACTTGGACGGAACTTCATGAAGCGAATGCAGCGATGGGCAAGATGGTTAAGGACGTATCTACACGCATAGACCTCATCACTGATTTAAGCACGAGCCATATTTTGCCGGAAGGCGCACTCTCGCAGGCACGATCCATCACGATGCGTGAGAAGATGGACATGGGGATTATCGTCGCGGTGCGGGCTGGTAAATTTATCGAAATACTTTATGGTATGTTTCAGCAGCTTTATGGCAAACGAAGCGGATTTCCCGATACGTTTTTTGTCAATTCGCTGGAAGAAGCTCGCGCCTTAATCCACAGCAAGCGGACACCTGCCAGCCAAGCCTAAAAACGCCCGATTTTGCCCCGTTGAGGAGACGAATGTTTACCCTTTTTGACAGTGTGGTTTATAATGCACGTTAAGCACATGCGTTCACTAGGATAGAAAAGTGGCTGAAAATACATCGCCGTCGGTGGAAAACTTCCTAAAAGCGGTCTACGCCCTGCAAAGCGGCGAGGAGCGTGTTTCAACTAATGCGCTGGCGGAAACGCTGTGCATTACCGCGCCTTCCGTCACCGATATGGCGCGGCGCATGGTCGAGGCCGGGTTGGTGGATTATATGCGCTATCACGGCGTTTTATTGACGGAGAAAGGCGAGGCGATTGCCCTGCGCGTTATCCGCCGCCACCGTTTAATCGAACTTTATCTCGTCACAGAACTCGATTATAAGCTGCACGAAGTCCACGACGAGGCGGAACAATTAGAACACGCTGTCTCTGATCGGTTTGTCGATGCCCTTTCAGAAAAACTCGGCAATCCACATATTGACCCGCATGGCGACCCGATCCCCGCGCCGGATGGCACGATTGCGCGGCGCGAATTGGTGGCGCTTTCCACTCTTCCCTTGAAAACAGCGGCGCATGTTTCGCGCTTTGTCGCGGAAAATGCCGAGATGCTGCAACATATCCTCGATAAAGGCTTCCGGCTGGATACCCGTGTCGAAGTACTGGCGCGTGACCCGTTTGAAGGCCCCATCACGGCGCAGGTCGGCGAGGACGAGCGCGTAATCGGTCATAATGTCGCGGCGGCGATTCTGGTGGAAGTGATTTCACCCGCCACAGACGATCAGGCCGCGACTTAAAGATTTACCTCGCAAAAATGAATAAAGATGATATTTCTCGGCGTAATTTCTTGCTCGGCTGTGCCTTTGCCAGCGCGGTTGGGGCATGTGCCGGGGCAGGACTTCCGGCTGTTTTATGGCTTTACGCCCAAAATGATCGGCGGCGCATCAGCAATGCGCTCGTCAATTTGCCCACGCCGTTTCAAAGTCTTATGGTGCGGGGAATGGTTGCACGGTCAGATTGGGGCGCACTCCCGCCCGATCACGCCGCGTTTAATGAATTTGGCTTTTACAGTCTGGAAAATCCTGAAGGCTGGCGCGTTTATGATGTACCGCTCGATCAAGCCTATCAGACCGTCATTATTCATCATTCGGTGGTTTATGAAGCCGATGATCTCTCCACGCTGCTGGAAATTCAGCGCTCACACCGGGAACAGCGTGGTTGGGCGGATGTGGCTTATCATTATTTCGTCGGTCAAAACGGCGTGTTGTATGAAGGACGCGATATTCATGCACGGGGGACGCACGTCGCGGGTTATAACACGGGCAGTGTGGGTGTGTGTTTGCTCGGTAATTTTGTCGAGATTTCGCCGACAGAAGCACAGATTATTACAACCCGCTCGCTCGTGAGTTGGCTGACCGCTAATTTGAAGGCAACCTATCTCGCGGGACATGGCGATTTCAACCCACAGACGATGTGTCCGGGAATAAACCTTGCGGCCTATCTGGACGATTTTGCCTTTAACGCGGGTTTAGTGCGCGGGGTTGAAGGCTATATCGCCCCACCCGAACAATCAGCAGGCGCATTTTGCTCTATTTGCGGTCAATCTCATGCGTAATTAGCGCATATAGTTAACGTGAGTTTCGGACAGTGTTTTCATTCTATCCCCACCCCTAAATCCTCTCCCCACTTCGTAGCTGAGGGGACTTAAAGAACCATTGTGAACCGTTTTTCTCCCCTTCGCCATGCAATAGCGAAGGGGTCGGGGGATGAGGACATCATAAAAGTTAATCATAGTGCGCTATCCAAAACTGAGGTTAATTAGACTGCTTGTGTCATGAGTTCGTTGCCGGGACGCAGTTCTTTTTCGTAGGTGTACCCAGAGCGATAAACGTGCATTCCGGCGCGTTCATACAGGCGGGTTGCGCCTGCCGTGCGCGTTGCTCACCCCATGTCATCAAAGCCGTCCCAATCCCCTGATTCATAAATTCAGGATGTACCCGCGCCCAGACTTGCGGATGCACCGGTAGATCGTCGTCATCATGCACTTCACAATAGCCGACTAGCTTGCCGTCGGGGGTAAAGACGGCACGGGTGGATTCTGTCATGCTGAAACGTGGCGCTTGCCAATCGGCGTATAAATCGTCCAACGTGCCGATATTCGCGCCAATAAGGGCTTGTGAACAGGCATGGAACAAAACCAGCGCGGCTTGGGCATCGGCGAGTGTCACGGGGCGCACGGTAAATCGCTTGTCTAAAATGATGCTTTCTGTTGATTGGAAGGCCATGCTCTCTCCTTATAAAATATAAGCAAAATTAAAGACGACCTTTTTGTCGTCTTTAATTGATTACACATTGCTCATCGCTTGTTACTGGGTGGATAGTTCCACACCTGGGCGCAGTTCCTTCTCGTACATATCAAAGCGGCGGAAGACGTGCATCCCGGCGCGTTCATAGAGCGCGACGGCATTGGTAATGCTGGTCGCGTCCACGCCCAAGCCGACTTTCTTCGTGCCACGTTTCCAGAATTTGCCAAAGGTGTGATGCAGCAGCGCCAATCCAAGCCCTTGCTTGCGATACGCACGGCGTACACCAAGTATTTCCACAAAGGCTTTGTCAGGATCATCCCATGCTTTGGGTTCGCACAGCGAATAGCCTGCGATTTCGCCATCTTTCATTGCCAAAAACCATGCCGTTGGGTCATAATTTTCGCCCTTGAGCATAAAATGCGACCAACGCTCGAAGGCGATCTCAAAATCTTCTTCGACGAAACCGCGATGATCTTGAAAGGCTTCACGATGAATGGTGTAGAGCGTCTTCGCATCGTTAAATTGATCGAAGGTGGTCACGGTGATGCCTTCAGGCCAGATGGGGGCAGGCGGGGCTTCCGTCATTTCGATCAGCATTTGATAGCTGCCGCGTTCACTCTGGAATCCGTTGGCTTCCAGCAAGGCTTTTCCGTCGTGTGCGCTTTCATGCGCCCATGTGCCAAGCACTACACGCGCTTCTGGTGGGCAGCGATCAATCGCTTGTCTGCCGCGTTCCTCGCCCCATTGGATGAGCATTGTGCCGAGTCCGCGCCCGCGATATTCAGGATGAACACGTCCCCACACAAAAGGACGCACGGCTGGTTCGCGGATGTCGATCAGTTCTACATAACCCACCATCTTGCCTTCGGGCGTAAAGACGGCGCGGGTGGAAGTGGCAAGATCAAACTTTGGCGTTTCCCATTCCTTGCGTAAATCTTCGATTGTGTTTGTTTCCACACCCATTTCGAGTTTTGTACAAAGATTAAAGAGGCTAATAGCGTTTTCCAAATCATCTATCGTCACAGGTCGGACGATCAGATTGCCTTCTAAAGGTTTTTCAAGCGCTTGGAGCGTCATAAAATGTTCTTCCCATTGTTTGAGTATTTTAGACATACTCTAGCCGATTTTTTACGGCCTGTAAAGGGTCATGGCGGTTCATATTGACTACTACCTTAACACGCTGATGCTTTTAGTGTATCATTTGCCCGTTTTGCGACCTTTACCCGGAGCCGATTTTTATGCAACAGAAGACAACACGACGACTCAGCGTAGCCTTTGGTATTTTCATGGCTGTGCTGCTTGGCCTTTCCGCAATTTTGCCCCTTTTTACCCAAAACGCGACGCAGCCCGTCTCAACCGCGAGTACGCCGACTGAAACCCCCGCACCCACCTTCCCCGCGCCAATTACCGAGTTCAGCGGTATTTCTTTTGATCGTGTATACTTACATCCGTCAGGTTTATTTACTGTCGCCGCGCCGACAGGCTGGGAACCCACCCAACCAAACAATACGGGCGTTCAGGCGCAGTCTAATTTTAATAATGGCGATGCGCTGAGCGTAATCGAAGCGTATGTCGAAGAATTGACTGCCCCCCTCGCATCGCTGGATGAATTGAGTGCGCGGTTTAATCAACAAACATTAGCCGCAAGCTGGGCGCGTTATACCAGTGGGTGGGAGGAACTCGCCCGCGTACAAGAGGACAATCGCATCGTGATTGACTTTGAAGCCCGCCGCGCCGGACAAGTTTTTTTGGCACGACAGGCCATCTGGACAGAAGGCAACTACGTGTATTCGGTGCGGATTGTCACACCCAATAATGCGATTAATCTGCTGAATTATATGCTGGAAGAAGAAAGCGCCACGCTGCAACTGCTCCCGCAGTTTGCCGGAACACCCTTGGCATGGAACGCCTCTTATGACACCAACACCAAACATATCTTACGCTATCCCGAAACGTGGGCTGTGACCGACAACGCGCCGGGGCAGCCTGTGAGCATTGAAGACGGCTTAGGCGAAACTTATATCCGCATTGAAGCGCGGCAGGAGACCATCGCTGATGAAGAGGCCGCCAGCGCATTTGCCGAGTCGCTGCGAGACGGAATCACTGTCGCCAGTGTGCTGCCTGTCACCCGTGAAGGCGCTGATGGATTTTCCGTTGCCTATAACTTTAGCAATGTTGATGGCGCGGGACAAAGCGGCCTCGTCGTACTGTTGAATGGCGCGGACGGCACGCTGCATGTGGCGAATGGTGTCTTGAGCGAGGCCGGAATCGACCTTAACAGCGAAGAAGCAAAAGTCACCTATCCCGATATAACAGGATCGTTGGCGACTTTCTCGCTGCTCGATATTCCGAATTTGTTGGTGGATTCATCGTTCCTGCCGAATGTGCCGCCGGTGTTCGTGCCGCCCACGCCAGAAGCCACCTTTGAGGCGACCTCCGAATCAACGGCAGAAGCGACTGATGCCGTTGAGGCAACCCTCGAAGTAACAGAAGATGCAGAGGCAACCGCCGAAGCTACCCCAGAAGGTACAGAAGCCAGCAACTAAAATAAGCTCTTGTAATGGTGTAGGGACGATTCGTCGTCCCTATATCATTACAAACCTGCCTCTAAGCAAATAGAGAATATAACTAACCTCAGTTTTGGGTAGTGTTTTCATTCTATCCCCACCCCTAAATCCCCTCCCCACTTCGTAGAGAGGGGACTTAAAGAACCATTGTGAACCGTTTTTCTCCTCTTCTCCATTGCATGGCGAAGGGGACGGGGGATGAGGACATCATAAAAGTTAGTCAAAGTGCGCTATCCAAAACTGATGTTAACTATATTTTTTCAATCTTTTACCAATACTTTCGATTTGAAGTGACCCTCTGAGATTGGACACGGTGCTAAATGCAGCATCATAGTCCATGAAAGGGGCAGGTCACATGAACAGGCGACGCAAGTTTACCCCCCAATTCAAGAGTCAAGTCGTGCTGCAACTGCTGTCAGGCGAGCGGAGCATGGCGGAGTTGGAGCGCTAAAAATGTTTTAGCAAAAATGCTCTGGATGTTGTTCCGATCCTTCACATTATTTTCGCAGATTTACTTATAACGCCCACTTTATTTCTTAAGCCACTATAAGCAAAAACCTATCCCTGACTAGAAGCGCACCTTTCTTTTAGGTCGTTTTTAGATTGTTGATAGGACTTGTTTATGCCCCTTTTGCTACATTAGAGTTATCGACTCAGCGTGATACAGGAGAAATGAACATGGCGCTTGAGAGTTTACATGATCTGTATATTGAGCAACTGCGCGATATTTACAGCGCGGAAAACCAATTAACGGAAGCCCTGCCCAAAATGGCAAAGGCCGCTTCAAACACCCAGCTTCGTAACAGCTTTGAAGCCCATCTCAAGGAAACACAAGAACACGTTACCCGTTTGGACGAAATCTTCAAGACGTTGGGCGTAAAATCCAGCGGGAAGAAATGCAAGGGTATGGAAGGCCTGATTAAAGAAGGCGTGGAAATGATTGAAGAAGAAGGCGCGGATACTGTAAGAGATGCTGGCCTCATCGCCGCCGCGCAGCGTGTGGAGCATTATGAGATCGCGGCTTATGGCACGGTTCATGCTTATGCCGAAGCGCTCAATGAAGACGCGGCCTGCCTATTATTGATGCAGACTCTTGATGAAGAGAAAGCTACTGATCAAAAACTGACTCAGCTCGCTGAAACTCATCTCAATGCTGAGGCACAAGGCGGCTAATAAGCTGCTCCTTATCGATAAACACAAATTTTGAAAGCTCAATCTTATTCCTTAGGAGGAATATTATGTCCGAAACTTTACTCGCAACTTTTAGTTCGATTGAAACAGCTAACAGCGTAGTTAGTGATCTCGTCAGCGCTGGCTTTGACCGCAGCAAAATCGGTCTGGCAGCGCAAGATGCCAAAGGCGATTTTAAGCGTCATCTTGATGCACGCGGGACAACTACTGATATGACCGAAGATGTTTCGGGTGGTGAAGGCGCTGGTTTTGGTGCCGTTGTCGGTACACTGATCGGCGCAGTTGCTGGTTTGGTTGCCATTACCATCCCTGGTATCGGCGCGATCATCGCAGCAGGACCATTGGCAGCGCTAGGGGGCGCGGCGGCAGGTGCGGGTATCGGCGCATTAACAGGCGGCATCACGGGTGGCATTACTGCCTCTTTGGTGGATATGGGTGTGCCGCAGGAAGAAGCGGGCTATTACGCGGAAAGTTTGCGTCGTGGTAGTGCGCTCGTTTCTGTAACAGTCGAAGGTACAGATGTACAGCGTGCGACGGATATTCTGCACCGTCATAACCCGATTGATCTCGACCAACGTGCAACCCAATGGCGTGCCAGTGGTTGGCAAGGTTTTGACCCGATGGCCGATCCCTACACGGCAGAAGAGCGCTTAGATCACCCGGATTATGAAGCTGATGCTGTTTCGACCGGCTCGATAGCGCCGAATTCCGTTCCGCCAGCCGTGCGGCGTTATACCCGTACTGATAACAACAACTAAGCATCAGCAAGAACCTGACGACACATTCAAAGACGGTGGGCGCACAAGGGGGTGCGCCCTTTTCATTTGTCAAGGTTGTTATAATCGACTGGCGCAATCCGTTCCAGTATAATCAGCAGTTCGCTGTACTGGCGCAGCGCCTCGTTACGCTGTTCAACCGTCATATTCGCCGCCCCATACACCGCATACGGCGGGAGTACACGCAGTCCACAAAAATGTAGTGTCCCACGCATGACGGGATTTAGTAAGTCGATCAATGCCTGACGCATCTCCGGTGTATAGACCCGTGCTGGGCCGCCCGTCGTCAAGACGCACATCGCCCGCCGTCCGGCTAAACTCCGCCCCTGACCATAGGCAAAACCCAGCGCCAACACCCGATCCAGCCAGCCTTTCATCATCCCTGGCACAGAATACCACCACAACGGAAATTGAAAAATCAGATAATCTGCCCAAGCAACTTTTTGCTGCTCCTCGACAATATCAGGCGCAAACGTCCCGTGCTGAGACGCATAAAGCTGTGAACTGGGGAGTTCAAAGGCCCCATTTTCCAGCGCATCATGCGTAAAATCATCAGGATCGGCGGCGGCCTTGAACTTCATCGCGTAGAGATCAGACACTTGCACAGAATGTCCGCGATCAACCAACACTTTAAGCGTTTGATCCTTCATCACGCCGCAAAACGACTGAGGATCGGGATGAGCATAAACAATGAGAATGTTCATCTAAAAGTCTTTCAAAAGATCATGGTGTTGATTCTTGAATCATTTCAAAAAGGTACTGCTAATGCTTTACTGCGATTGCCTCGATCATTAAGTCAAAAATGAGTCATTCCTTCTATTTAGGCTGGTGTAAGATAATCGTTTGGGAGCGTGCTATGAAGGATTGAATTCCCATCGGCAAGAGGTGTTCGGCTTTAAGCGCTGCTTCCCTGTAGTGTCTTTGGATATTGCCACCGGGCAAAATCCGATGAAAGCGTTCCAAACCACCGATAGGCTTAATTTCAACTTGGGCAAAATAACGACTGGCAACAGCGCGGTAATGTTCGGTGCTGTTATCGCGTTCAGGATGAGAATCGTGCGCTTTCCAAGCCGCGAATGCCTGTTTATTTAAGCGCGATGGACGACCCCTCACGGGCATTATCCAGCGGATTTGGTCGAGTAGTTGGCTGTTAATGGCTGGTTCGAAGAAGCGCGCCTCGCCGTCTAATCGAAGTAGTTTGGCAACTTTCTGTAAATATTGATCCTCGACCTCGTGCGTTAGATGATGCAACAGCGCCTTGCCGACCACAAAATCAAATGATCTCTCCTCAAAATCCATTACTGCAAAATCACCGATTCTTACTTCAATACGTTCTGTGAAGCCTAATTCATCTGCCGCTGATATAATGAGTCGTTCTGTTTCGTTCGTGATTTCGATTGCTGTTACTTTTTCTGCACCCAATGCCACCATGAGCAAAGCATTTTTGCCATCCCCCGCCCCTAGCTCAAGGATGCGAGCGCCACGTAGTCTATCCCGAAAGTTGTCTCGATAAAAACCAGCCCACCCGACTTCAAACTGGGTCATCTCATTTAGAAAAGCATCCGCATTTTTTACGTCCTGAACGAGCATATCAGGGGAATAAGCCGAAAAATACTCCCCCCAGAGCTTTTTATTGCGATCAGAATTTTCATCCATATCGTTTTTCTTACTTCTTTCTCTACATATTAGAGCAAATTATTGGGGTGATATGTGATCGGCGCGAGTTCAATGTCGAGATTTTGCCAGCTTTTGAAGTTCGTCAGCTTGAGTCGGGTTAACATCGCTTATTCCCGTTCATCTACTTTTCGTAAAAAGGGCGCAGTCACTCTGCGCCCTCAATCATATCACAATCTATATTGCTAAAGGTTGACCGCTCTAGGAATAAAAATTCGTCACTGCACCGTCGTCGGCCTGACGTGCCGTCTGAGCATATTTAGCCATCACGCCCGATTTGTAATTGGGTGCGGGAGGTGTCCAGCCAGCAGCGCGACGTTCTAATTCAGCCGCATCCACCAGCATATTGATGCTGCGCTCTGGAATATTGACCTCGACCAGATCGCCTTCTTGCAGCAGCCCAATGGGACCGCCGAGCATCGCTTCCGGCGCGATATGCCCAACACACATGCCGCGTGTCGCCCCGCTAAAGCGTCCGTCGGTGATGAGCAGCACATCGCGCCCCAACCCTTGCCCGCTGATTGCCGCCGTCACGCCGAGCATTTCCCGCATTCCAGGCCCGCCGACGGGGCCTTCATAGCGGATGACGACCACATCCCCGGCGACAATCTGGCGTGTCTGGACGGCGTGCATCGCATCTTCTTCGCGCTCGAAAACCCGTGCGGGGCCGCGATGGATAGTCGGCTCGTCGCCTTTCAGTTTGATGACCGCGCCTTTGGGAGCGAGATTGCCCTTGAGGATATGCAAGCCGCCGTTGCTGCTGATTGGGTCACTCAGTGGACGGATGACCTGCTGCCCCGGTGTTTCCTTGGCGCTGGCGGCTTCTTCGGCTAATGTTTTTCCAGTGACGGTCAGCGCATCACCATGCACATAGCCGCCTTCCATTAGCCGATTTGCCAGCAAGCGAATCCCGCCAGCACGGTACATATCCGGCGCGGTGTATTTTCCGGTGGGCTTCATATCGGTGATGAGGGGCGTGTGCTTGCTGATATTTTCAATGTCGTCAATCGTAAACGGAATCCCGGCCTCCCGCGCAAACGCCAGCGTATGCAGCACGGCGTTGGTGCTGCCGCCTGTCGCCGCAACGGATGCAATCGCGTTTTCGAGACTTTGCCGCGTGATAATTTTTGACGGGCGCAAATCCATCTCAATCAGCTTGAGGATCATCTCGCCTGCGTTAAAGCTCACGCGATCTTTTTCGTCGTTCATCGCCGGAATGTCGTTCATCCCCATTGGCGAAATGCCCATGATTTCGGTAAGGGCGGATAGGGTATTCGCGGTGAACTGTCCGCCACATGCGCCGGGGCCAGGACACGCCGCATCTTCCACCGCTTTAAATTCCTCTTTGTCGATTTTACCCGCCGCATACGCCCCCGCAGCCTCGAACACATCCTGAATCGTCAGGTCACGCCCGTTATGGCTGCCTGCCGCGATGCTGCCGCCGTAGAGCATTAGCGCGGGAATATCAAGCCGGATGAGCGCCATCACTGTGCCGGGGATGGTTTTATCGCACGACGACAGCGCGATGATACCGTCGAAATAATTGGCACGGGCGACCAGTTCGATGCTGTCCGCGATCATCTCACGGCTGATAAGGCTGGCCTTCATGCCTTCCGTCCCCATCGTAATCCCGTCGCTGATGCTGATCGTGTTGAATTCCAGCGGAGTTCCACCTGCGGCGCGGATGCCTTCCTTAACTTTTGCCGACAGGCGGCGCAGATGAAAATTGCACGGGCCGATTTCCGTCCATGTATTGGCGATAGCGATCAGCGGTTTAGCGAGGTCAGCATCGGTCAGGCCGATGGCTTTAAACATGGCACGAGCGGCGGCACGGTCATCGCCTTCCAGCAGTGTGCGGCTGTTGGCGTTGAGTGCGCGAATTGGGTCGCGGATTTCCGGTGAATCTGACATAAAAGGGACTCCTGAGTGGATCGTAATTTCTTTGTGAGTCTACAGTATCCCGAAGAATGAACCACGTTGCAAGAATTGGTTTTATAAGTCCAAGCCTGTGGGAATGTTTAATTTATGTTATATTGATGAGCAATATTCGATATTAAATCGCTTTATGAAATTATCATTGATTGTTCTCATTTGGTGTTCTATGGTAATATTAGAAATTTTGTTCTATAATTTATAGAAATTGGAGAATATTGCTATGAACAAGCAAAAATCACCTCACGGAATAGAATGGACTCGCGTAAAAAAAACTGACAATGGCTTGGAGATTGAATTACCCGGCTACACATGGAATCCTACAGGCGGTTGTTTACATGGCTGTACATGGAAAATGCCTGATGGCTCGATTGCGGAATGTTATGCGAAAACCATTGCAGAGCGTTTTACAAAGGCATACGATAAAGGCTTTGAAAATCACTATTGGCGACCAGATCAATTAGAGGCACCATTAAAGGTTAAGCAGCCTTCAGGAATTTTTGTCGGTAGTATGGCTGATTTGTTTGGTCATTGGGTGCCAGAGGAACAGATCAGACAAGTGCTTGATGTTATGCAACAAGCGGATTGGCATACTTTTCAGACGTTGAGCAAGTATCCAATTCGTCTACCTGAGTTTAATCCTTTTCCTTCTAATGTTTGGGTTGGTGTGAGCTTACCAGCCGGCCATCTTATGAAACCCGAAGGCGGGGCAAAAGCCCTTTTAGCTTATCTGCGTCACATGGAAAAAATACAAGCAGATATTCGTTTTATGAGCATCGAGCCGCTTTGGTTTGATGTTGCGCCTGTTTTTGAGAAGTGGCTAGAAACACATGACAGCTTACCATTTGAATGGGCAATCATTGGGGCGGCATCGAATGGGAAAATGACCTTTCAACCTGAAATTCAGTGGACTCATGCCCTTTTAGATATTTTTGACAAGTACAATATTCCTGTCTTTTTTAAGGGGAACTTAAAATGGACTTTGGAAGATTGGCGAGTAAATTTTCCAAATATGCAATCTATCCGAAACCCGGAAGCCGTGGCGGTTTAGAGCTTTTCGCTGCCTGCTTCCAGAATTTATCGCCTAAAGGATTTTTGCTGGCGAAAATTAGACTATAGACTTGAGCATTTTTTGAATTGTTTACGGCAATATCATCTCCACCAAATGATGGGTCAATGTCAATATTATAGTCGAACTTTTCAAGTCTCATTCGGTAAAAATCGATAAATGCACGACGACGCTGTACGGGATTAGCCGGAATGTCGACATCTTTCCATTTATCTATGCCGAAATATCTGTTCACAGGCTCAAAATTTTTGTCACCAATTAACCTAACAATCCCCATTGTAGAAAAATTAATAATTAAGTCCATTTTGGAAATAGATGCGAGTTTTTCTACAGTAGCCCAATGTAATTCTAATCCTTCGGGATCGAGAAAAGCTACGTTCAAAGAAGGCCATTTTCCCTGAATAAATCTCTTATCTATTGCAGTTATTTCCTCCACAATCCGATCAACAACTAAATTAACATCTTCTTGATATATCTTTATGCTGTCTTTGAGAGGACTTACTGCAATCCGTTGTTTTAATGCGTCATTGTTAATTGAGCTAAGTTCATTAAATCGGAATTGTGTCGATGGATTTGGGGCTATGAGTGCAATTAAAGGCGAACCAAATAAAATAGAGGAATTAACATTATTTTTTCCCGGTCCTGCTTGTAAATCCAAAAAGAAACGCTCTCTCCAAGGCCTATCTTTCATCGCATTATTGGTAATTGAAAGGTATGTTGAAAGTGCTTTTAATTTGTAATGCACATAATCTTGGCTTGGACGAGTAGGCAAACCATCAGCTTCTTCTAAAAGATATTTCTCTGGGTTAGTCATTAGGCTACTTTCATCTGAGAACTGTGTAATGAGAAGTATAACCTAATATTGAAAATATAAGTAAAAGATACAGCAAGTTATTTCGGAAAAATATCCTTCACGGCGATGGCTTTAAACATGGCACGAGCGGCGGCACGGTCATCGCCTTCCAGCAGTGTGCGGCTGTTGGCGTTAAGTGCGCGAATTTGGTCGCGGATTTCCGGTGAATCTGACATAAAAGGGACTCCTGAGTAAAACGTGATCTTTGATTAGCGTGTAATTGTAACGTTTCTTTGCTCAAATTGGCGATAAAGTGGATTTATTGCGGGAAAATATACATCGAGTTATGCAGTTCATAGTGATGTGTTTTGAGTCAAAGCAGGCTATAAGGAAAAACCTTTGACGTTACTAAGCCTTACTAAGGACTATAAACCAACAATTTTTACCACTAAACCTTAGTCGTTTTCCGGCGGATATATTTTCGTGAATTTCGTCCCCACACGCGGCGCTGCCATCATCTCGGTGACGGTATCGCGCCACGTCAGATAATGCGCCGTTTCTTTATGACGGTTGGCATCTTCCGGCTCACGATAGACCTCAATCAGCACAAAGCGCGTGGGATCGTCGCTGTTTTGATAAAAATCAAAGACCAACACCCCCGGCTCTTGTAGGCTGTTACGGGCGTTTTCGATGGTCGCCTCACGAAAGCGCTCGATCATATTCGGTTTAATATGAATATGCACATGAACGGTGTACATGGCAGGTTATCCTCGCAGATGGGTTGTCAAATTCAGCCTAGAACAGATACCACCCCTGCGCCGGAAATGCAAATCATCCCTAACCCATCCGCCGCGACGAAAGTAGCGCTCGACAATCCTCATCCCCTCGACTTCGCCGTAGCTGCCGCCCACAACGCCCATCACCGGGTCTTGGCTGAGGAACTGCCCCACCGACGGGTCATAGTAGCGAGCGCGGAGGTATTGCAGGCCGTTGTCGTCGGTCATCTGCCCGGTGAAGCCGATGGAGGGATTCGCCACAGCGTTATAAGCCTCGAAGGGGCTGCCGAAGGGGTCATAGCTGGTGAGGTACTGCGGCACACCCGCGCTGTTGATCATCTGGCGCAGTGAGCCGAGGCCATCCATGCCGTAGTAGATAAATATGCTTGCAACATGAGAAATAGAGCAATTTCTCCCAAGTGCTTGACAACAAAATCCAAAGCGTGGTATGCTGTATTCAATTTACCCGATTAAGTGGGTAATTGAATAAAGTGAAATCTTCAGCTTATGGGTATCGCTAAGGAGTGTGTGTTGTGGCAGATCAAGATTTCGTCCTCGCCCCGCCTACCGTTAAAGTGGGTTTCTCGTTGGAGCCGGTACAAAATGCGCTCAACAGCCTGATGCTGCTGAACCAGATTAAAGATCGCTCCGGTTTTGGCGAATGGACGGAACGCACCGCCGCGCTGCTCACGCCGGAGCGCCTACAGACGAATCACGTCGTTTTCGAGGTGATGCACAAAGCCTGTGAAGTAGCCATCGGCTGGTCGGACTTCGCGGCCTTCATCGACTCGATTGCTTCAAGCGATGCTGTCACTATGCGCGATAACATCTTGGATGAGCTGCTGCACAAAGTTGATGTGGCGGATAAAGGCGCGATTCTTGCAGATAAAGCGACTTTCTTAGATACCGTGCAAAAAGCCCTTGGGCATAAATACGCCGAAAAAGGCGAGGAACTTGACCTCAGCGTTTTCGAGGATGCTTACCCTTTGGTGATCGACCCACCCGCGATGCAGGCGGCGATTGTCGAGCATTTGCGCTTTATGTGGGACGAACATCTCCAGCAAGAATGGAAGCGTGTGCTGGCGATGCTGCAAGAATCGGCGGAGGCTTTCCGCCAGATTGATTTCAACGGACAAACCGCCATTCAAGCGGCGCGTGTCGTCACAGGACGCAATTTAAGCGGCATCTGGGAAGACCTGGATCGTGCCGAAAGCGTCGTCTTCGTCCCGTCCGCCCATATTGGGCCTTATGTCAGCATGTTCCATCACGATCAGCAGATTTATGTGCTGTTCGGGGCGCGGATGCCGGAAGGCGTAAAGATGCGCTCGGCGGCCTTAACCCGCTCGGAACTTTTGGTGCGGTTAAGCGCTCTGGCGGATGATACCCGCCTGACCATTCTGGAACTGCTCACGGAGCGCGACGAACTCTGCGCTCAGGACATCATTACGCTGCTCAACCTCAGCCAATCGAGCGCGTCCCGCCATCTGCGCCAATTGACGGCGACGGGGTATCTGGTAGAACGGCGGCGGGAAGTCGCCAAGTGCTACAGCCTGAATCCAGACCGTCTGAGCGATACCATCCTTGCGCTGCGAACCTTCGTGCGCGGCAAGGCATAACCGGGTTACACGTTGAAAGTAAAAAGTCTCATCCAGAAGTTACGCAATAGGGGAAATGTTCTTTAAAAAATAAAGCGGAAATATTTGTAGGGACACGATATATCGTGTCCGAAATTAAACCGGACATCATATATGATGTCCCTACAATGTCCGCATTTTAAAATTAAAGCGCATCATCTTGCCCCTACTAATCACTAAAAACCAACAACTAATTGCTACTCGGAGGTAGCCACCATGTTTAATCCTAACGAATTCAATGCTCATGCCACCGCCCGCCGCCAAGATTTGCTGCGCGCAGGCGAAGAAGCGCGTTTAGCCCAAGAAGCCGCGCAATCCAACGACTCCCATCCCTTTTACGCCGCAACGTTGGCACGAGTGGGGACGCTGCTCGTCGGTGTCGGCAGCGATTTACAGAACCGTCACGGCGAAGTCTGCCGCGAGATCGGCGATATGCCTGCGACTATTTCCGACCCCAGCATTCAACTGGCGCGTTAATTTGAGTGCTGAATAGGCATCAGGCACTCCCCGATCTTTGTAAGTCCCCATTTTTTGAGCAGCAACATGGTCATGCGTAGGGCAAGAACGTTCTTGCCCTTTCAAAAGTCTACCCGATATTACCCAGAGTAGATTTGTGGAAGAAATTAGCAAACATATTGAACCACAAAGAACACAAACCTTCAACCTAACATTCTTGGCGTTCTTGGTGTCTTGGTGGTTCCATTTCCCGGATTATATTTGCGGACTTACGTTGCATCACGTAAAAATATTAGGACTTTCGCTCACGCATTTACCCCACCCCTAAATCCCCTCCCCATTGCATGGAGAGGGGGCCGGGGGGTGAGGTAAGCGAAAGTCCTGAATATATATTTTCGATCACATCAAAGGAGACACTCATCATGCGTTATAAACTTTTAGGCAAAAGCGGTCTGCGCGTTTCTGAATTGTGTCTGGGGACGATGACGTTTGGGCAGAAGTGGGGATGGGGTGCATCGTCGGACGAGAGCAAAAAGCAATTTGATCTGTTCGCCGAAGCGGGCGGCAATTTTATCGATACGTCGGTCAATTACACCGATGGCGAAAGCGAATCCATCTTGGGTGATTTGCTCCAAGCAGACCGCGATCACTTCGTTGTCGCCACCAAATACACGCTGACGAATCCGGCCTCCACCGATCCCAACTCCGGCGGGAACAGCCGCAAAAATATGATGCAGTCGGTGGAACGCAGCTTAAAGCGGCTCAAGACCGAGGTCATCGATTTGCTTTATCTGCACATGTGGGATCACATGACCCCGCTGGAAGAAGTGCTGCGCGGCATGGATGATCTTGTTCGGCAGGGCAAAGTGTCTTATTTGGCGTTTTCCGATACCCCCGCTTATATCGTCTCGGCAGCTAACACAATGGCGGATTTACGAGGCTGGTCGCGCTTCATCGGGCTGCAAATTCCGTATTCGCTCAGTGGGCGTGATGCGGAACGCGCCGAACTGCCGATGGCGAAACAGTGGGATGTAGCGGTTTTGACTTGGGGCATTTTGGGGCAAGGCGTTCTGCTCGGCAAATATAACGCAGGCAGCACCGAACAAACGCGCAATGATAAAAATGAGGTCAAAATATCTGAGCGCGTCCAGAAAATTGTTGATGAAGTGGCGGCGATTGCCCAAGAAACAGGCAAGAGCAAAACACAGGTGTGCGTCAACTGGATTCGTCAGCAGCAGAATCGCGCTCAGTTGATCCCAATTTTAGGGGCGCGTACTCCCGAACAACTTCAGGATAATTTGGGCAGCTTAGACTGGTCGCTGACGGACGAACAGCTTGTCCGTTTGGACGAAGTAAGCCGGATTGATTACGGCTTTCCGCGCAATTTTCTGGAAGGCGGCGCACGTCAGTTTATCTTCGGCGCGACGTTTGACAAAATCGACAATCATCGGGGCAATCCGGTGCGTTAAAGGTGGTTCTAAGACCAAAATGGGTCACAGCGGGTTTTTAGTGGTATAATAAGGTGTAGATCGAATCACCGTAGCAACTTTATGGAACACCGCGCAACTGAATCACGTCTTTGTACGTAAAGATAGTAGAAGCGCTAGAGTAAGGGAATGCAAAATCATGTCACACTATTTAATTTGGGCAAGACCACTCGACAATTTAAGCGACTTACGCACCAAAATGACCAGCGGCGATCTGCGCGGCACCAGCGCAGAACTTCAGGAAAGCCTGCTTAAGGCACGTTTTGACCCCGATGGCTGGGTCGCATGGGAAGAAGACAAGAGTCTGGATGCGATCTCACCGCGAGAACGCCGCCTTTTGGAAAGCTACTTCACCGATTTTACAGCGGAAAGCGTAGCAAAGGGCGATACGGCGATCAGTATCAACCACCTGCCGCCGCTGTGGACATCACTTTCTTAAGTAACCTCAGTTTTGGATAGCGCACTTTGATTAACTTTTATCATGTCCTCATCCCCTGACCCCTTCTCCATTGCATGGCGAAGGGGAGAAAAACGGTTCACAATAGTTCTTTAAGTCCCCCCTCTACGAAGTGGGGAGGGGATTTAGGGGTGGGGATAGAATGAAAACACTATCCGAAACTCAGGTTAAGCAACAGGGACGGGGTCATTTATGAAGTGACCCCGCCCTTTTCATTTTCCCCACAAACTACGTTATCCTAAACATCATTAAGATTGTGTGAAACCGCTTGACTTAGAGCGCACTCTAAGTTGTAGAGTAAGGCTATGTCGATGATAACAGATGCAAACGAACACCTCACCATCCAGCAAGTCGCCGAAAAGACGGGCTTATCTGTCCACACGCTGCGCTATTATGAGCGTATAGGGCTGCTGCAACCTGTCGGACGGGCGGCAAATGGACACCGCCGTTTTGCGCCAGACGATGTGCGGCGGATTGAATTCCTGAACAAGCTCCGCGCCACAGGGATGCCTATCCGCCAGATGTGCGAGTTCGCCGCACTCATGTACCAAGGTGATGAAAGCATTGCCGAGCGTTTGCGGCTGCTGAAGGCGCATCAGGAAGCGGTTAATCAGTACATTGAGGATTTGCAGAAAAATCTTGCCGTCATCGACTATAAGGTTAACTTGTATACGCAGCTTACAGAGGAAGATCATGCAAAAACGCACATTGGGTAGTAGCGGTTTAGAAGTCTCCGCGTTAGGTCTCGGCTGCATGGGCATGTCCGAGTTTTACGGCGCATCCGATGATGCCGAATCCATCAAGACCATTCATCGGGCGCTGGATTTAGGCGCGACATTCCTCGATACCGCCGATATGTATGGCGTGGGACGCAATGAGGAACTCGTCGGGCAGGCGATTCGTGATCGGCGCGATGAGGTGATCCTAGCCACCAAATTCGGCAACCAACGCGGCACGGATGGCAGCTTTTTGGGCGTAAATGGCAAGCCGGATTATGTGCGCTCGGCCTGCGAAGCCAGTCTTAAGCGATTAAATATAGAAGTCATCGACTTATATTATCAGCATCGCGTCGATCTGACCGTCCCGATTGAAGAAACCGTCGGCGCGATGGCGGAACTCGTCCAGCAGGGTAAGGTGCGCTATTTAGGCTTATCCGAAGCCTCGCCCAATAACATCCGCCGCGCCAACGCGGTGTATCCCATCGCCGCGCTGCAAACCGAATACTCGCTGTGGTCACGCGATGTCGAAGACCAAATTTTGGCGGTCTGCAAGGAACTGAATATCGCGTTTGTAGCCTACAGCCCACTTGGACGCGGCTTCCTGACCGGACAGATTAAATCAGTAGATGTGCTGGAAGCGACAGATTTCCGCCGTCATGGGCCGCGCTTTACTGGCGAGAATCTGGATAAAAATATCGAATTGGTTAATCGGGTTGAGGCGATGGCGACGGAAAAAGGCTGCACCCCGGCACAGTTGGCGCTGGCATGGGTGCTGGCGCAGTGGGAAGGAATCATCCCCATCCCCGGCACACGTCGCATCAAGTATCTGGAAGAAAATCTCGCCGCTTTAGATGTCACCCTCACTGCCGACGATCTGGCGCGTCTTGACGAAATTGCGCCGCAGGGCGTAGCAGCCGGCGAGCGCTATCCAGCAGAAACAATGCGCCGCATCACCGATCAGGGTTAAGGGCAAAAGGTAAAATTAGGGACGCGCCTCTCAGTGCCATTTTGATTGCTCCTTTTTCTTTTCATACTTTAACCAAGGAGACAATTTATCACGCTACTTTATCCGGGTAATGCTATTTGTGTCTATTTTGGTGGATGTAGGGGGAGTGACCTGTGTGTCACTCCCAGAGGATGCACACATACGGTGCGCCCCTAAGATACCCATTATTCTGCCTACACCCGCTAAATTTTCAGCCGCCGGGAGTAGGGGTAGGCGTTACGTTATTCCCGCTAGGTGCGCCTGCGGGACGTGTTCCGTTGGGACGGCCTCCGCCCGGCACCATCCCACCGCCGCCTTGGGCATCACTTAAATCTAAGCCGATGTCGAAGATGGCCTGATACCCGCTTCGCTGTCCAACTTGTGCCTCTGCTTCGGCGGTGGCTTCCGCATTCGACCAAGCGGTGGCCTCGGCGGTTGCCATCGCCTCCGCACTTACTTCCATCGCATCAAGTAGCAGTTGATCGCCGCCGTTCTGATAAATCCTATCGTTTGCATTCAAGACATCTCGATACCCCTTCGCGTTATAAGGTTCTTCAGTATGAACCACATCCGTCACTTCTTCTGGGAAGAAGAACTGTGAAGTGAACTCGTAACCGCTGTCGGACTCTGGGTCGGTACGGATTTTAAAGTGGATGTGAACGGCCCTGCCGGAATACCAACCCGGATACACGGTGATGAATTCTGCTCTGCCGTTTTCATCGGTCACTTGATACCCGCGCAGCCACATTTGGCCTGATGTGTCGAATCCGCTGTCCTGAACGCCAGGATAAACACCGAGGGCATCGCAGCTCCAAACATCGACCAGTGCGCCCTCCAGCGGCACGCAACCATTACTCACATCCGACACTCTAAAGATGATATGCAGCGGTACGCCTTGTTTGATGCTGCCGTCGGAAGGATCAATCCGAATATCGGAGCGATTAAGCTGGTCATCGACAAAAAAGGGTCCTTCGGTGAGTTCGGGTCTGACGATACACGCAGGCAAGGATTCGGTGGCTTCTGGGGTTTGCGCGAAGACGAGCCGCGTTAAACTCGTGCCGCTGACCAAGACAACGCCTGCGCCGCCGAGCAGCTTCATCACCTCGCGGCGGCTTAGAATGCGACCTACGGGTTTATCATCGTCATGCAGGTCTGTTTCTGGATTCATCAATTTTCCTTTACTTGGTTGTTGGATAATGGCGTTACGACTAGATGTGGAGCATACAATGTAATGTTGACTTCTTTCGGAACAACATTCAAATTTTCTAACTCATACGTAAGAAGAGTTTTAAGTAAATGTAAATTTTTTAGCCGATCAAACCTAAACCTATCTGCTTCATACTCACTGGCGATAGCAACAGCAAAAAGTTATACTCCCATCTATAATGACGATGACGAATTCAACAAGGGAGCAGTGAGTCATGCAAAAGTGGGAATATCTGGTGGTCTTCATCGAAGGCAGCGCAGTGGCACAGGAACATCCAGAAGTTGATGTCTATTTAGACGCGGATAAATTCACCGAAAAACTCAACACCTATGGCAAGGCAGGCTGGGAATTAATGAGTTTTGAATGGACAGATCATGGCGCGAAAGCGGCCTTTAAACGTGGCAGCCAAAGCTGAGTGATGAGCGATGCGTTTTTAGCCCCGCCCGTCGCGACGATCCCGGCAGGGTATTATCGCATCGGGAATGATGCGCTTGAGGCCAGCCGTCCGACGCATACCGTCCACTTGGCGGGGTTTTTAATCGCGCTCGGCGCAGTGACGAATGAGCAGTTCGCGGCCTTCATCCATGATAGGGGGTATGCTGATTCGGGGTATTGGACGACGCTCGGTTGGCGCTGGCAGCGTACCCAGCAAAAAACCACCCCTTCTTTCTGGGATGATCCCAAATTCAATCAGCCAGCGCAGCCCGTCGTGGGTATTGGGTGGTATGAAGCCTATGCCTTTACGCGCTGGCTGCGAGAAAAGACTAAACTTCCTTGGCGGCTGCCGACAGAGATCGAATGGGAGGCGGCGGCACGGGCCAAACCCGGTACTGCGCCGTTGATTCCTGCATCGGAGGTCAATACGTCCGCGCAAGGGATAGGCCAACCTTGGGCGGCGGTGGGGCAGGGCAACGCGGCATGGTGCGGCGCACAAAATATGCTCGGCAATGTCTGGGAATGGACATCCACGCGCTGGGGACACAATTGGCAAACGATGGACTATAGCTATCCTTACAGCACAGCAGATGATCGGGAAGACCCCGATAGTAGTTATGCGCGAGTGATGCGCGGCGGGTCATGGTTCGATCCGCCGAGTGAAGCACGTCCCGAAGTCCGGGCGCGGTATTTACCTGGTTCACGCGCCAGCAACATCGGATTCCGCATAGGACGTGGATTGTAAGCCAAAAAGTTATAATTTAGTTAAGAAATTATTTACATTTTTTGAATGGTGCTTAAAGGGATTTAGCGTTATCATTTACCTAACAAAACAAACAAAAAAGCATATTCCGCCTCAATTTTCACAAGGCGCTGGGGAAAATAAAACGTGGCCTCAAATACAATTCGGGTGCTGCTAGTTGATGATGACCGCAATTACTTCACCCTCACAAGCCGAATGCTCGCCCGGACGCAGCAAGATTTTGAAGTCGAATGGGTGGATACCTACGAAGCCGCGCTGGAAAAATTACGCGAAGGCGGGCATCAAGTCTATTTGATTGATTATCATTTAGGCAATCACAGTGGTCTTGACCTGCTGCGGGCGGCGGTGTTGGAAGGCATTACCGCGCCGATGATTGTGATGACCGGGCAAGGCGAACATGATGTCGATATGCAAGCCATCAAAGCAGGTGCGGCGGATTATGTGGATAAAACAGAACTCAAACCCGCCCTTTTGCAGCGGGCCATTCGCTATGCGCTGGAGCGTGATCGCTTTGCTAAAGCAGTGAACGAAGGCGAAGAACGTTACCGCAATCTACTTGAAGAAGCCTCTGATGGCATCATCATCACCGACAGCACAGGCAAGTTGGTTCTGGTGAACGCCCGTGCGCGCGAGATGCTCGGTTATAGAGTGACCCCTTCTAAAGAATATGAGAACGGCACGTTAAGCGTCGGCGCACATATCCGCGATTTGATTCACGTCTCCGACAGCGGCGGGATGCTCGACTCGGGTTTGACTGCCGATCATGTGATGTTGGCTGAACGCACCTTGCGCCGCGCCGATGGGTCGTCGCTGGAAGTCGAGATTAGCGGGCGCATTTTAGGCGATGATCGCCGTCAGTTCATTATCCGCGACATCAGCCAACGCCGTCAGATGGTCGCCGAGCGCGAAAAATATATTCAGCAGCTCACGGTACTGCGCCAAGTCGATGATGAACTCAGCCAAATGCTCAATGTGGAGTATGTGCTGTCTTTGGCGTTGGATGCAGCCGTGCGTTTAAGCGCGGCGGATGCCGGATTCATCGGCATACTGGAAGATGGCAAAGTATGGGTAAAGCAGGCCATCGGGCGTTATACCGAAATCGCCTTCGATGCGCCTTTGCCGGAATCGCCCCTCGTGACCACGTTGATCCAAACACAGGAAGCGCGTCTGTTTAACGATCAGAGTGCGCCTGTAGAGGGCACACAACCCCACGCGCAAATGGTTTTCCCGCTGAATTCGTATGAGCGCCTCGTCGGGATTTTGAATCTTGAAACGAGCAAGCCGGAACGCTTTACCCAAGAAGCATTTGATTTCATCAAGCTGATTACCGCCCGTACCGCTGTCGCCGTCGAAAACGCCCAACTGTATAAGCTGGCGCAAGATCAACTGGCGCGTTTGACCGATTTATACGATCAGGTCAAGGGGCTGGAACAGATCAAAACCGATATGATTCGTATCGCCGCGCATGACCTTCGCAATCCGGTCAGCGTCATTGTCGGCTACAGCGAACTGCTGCGCTGGAATTTGGGCGAGGCGATTACCGAAAAACAGGCGCATTTCCTCACGTCGATTGAACGCGCCGCCCGCCGGATGGAAAAAATCACGACGGACATCCTCTCGCTGGAACGAATCGAGAATATTCAGGCCGATAAACGCCAACGCCTGAATCTGAATGAGATCATTACCGAAGCCTATCACGATTATGAGGGGCAGGCCGGGCAGCGCCAGCAGGAATTGATTCTCAACCTGATCGACAAAACGCTGACTGTCGAGGCTGACAGCGCCCAACTGCGCGAAGCCGTCACCAACCTTATCAGCAACGCGCTCAAATATACGCCCGACGGCGGCAAGGTCACGATTACACTGGAAGAACAGGAAGGCAAGGCGGTGTTTAAGGTGGTCGATACAGGCTATGGCATTCTAGCGGATCAGCAGGCCAACTTGTTCAAGCCATTTTACCGCGCCCACAGCAACGAAACCGCCGGAATCGAAGGCACAGGCTTGGGTTTACATCTGGTGAAGAATATTGTCGAGCGTTACGACGGCGAGATGATTTTCAGCAGCGTTTACGGGGACGGCAGCACCTTCGGCTTTAAAATGCCGGCGGTATAAACTGGACTTTGCTCGTTTGCAATTTTGGCTCGCCGCCTTATAAGCAAGGGGTTTAAATCCCTTGTTGCAGGCACAAATATCCCTCAGCGCGTAACCCAAGCGATTAAATTAACTCCGGCGGCGTGATGCACCCATCGCTGACCAATTCCGCCGGATTAGGATACCCCGCAGGGATGCCGGGTGCGGTCACAGGTTCGCCTGTTTCGATGCGCTCCGCAACAACAGTATTGAGCGCGAGAAGCTGCGCCAGCACATCGCCTTTTTCATCAAAGCCATAGGCCGCCATCACCGCTTTATCCAGCGCTGCATGTAATTCTTTCATTTTGGTTTTGCCGGGCAATTCCATCAAGCGATACAATTCGCGCAAAGTCAATTCACGACTGCTGCTCATAACCTCGCGCCGATATTCATGTAAGTTACGCGCAGCGTCCGCAATCGCTTTGACCTGTTTCGGTTTCGGATTTTGAGGCCAAGGAAGCGTATCGAACACACTGTGAGGTGTGTAGCGGAAATCACTTTTGAGGGTGGATGCTTTTTCAATAAACCACTGCCGATGTAGATGTGAATGTAAAATGCCTAAGCTGTAATCATCCTCAAAAATAAAGGTTTGCAGCGCATCACTGGGACATATCAGTGCGGACACAAATTCAAAAATAGGGCGTTTGGTCACACGCGAACACACAATATACCGTTTAGCATCTGCCATTGCTTCTTTGCGCTCAGTACGCTCGTAAAAATGTAACCACCATTTATTCACCGCCCCCTGATGATGACGATTCGCTTTTGCTTTGGGGTTAGCTTGTAAAACGATGAGGTTACGCGCAATTTCAGCTTGTGCCTTCGTCTGGAAATCAGGCAGCACCAGCGCTTCCAAACGCTTGTAAGGTGCTTTAAAGTTACGCGCTTCATCAAGACTACGCCCACCGAAGTCAATGATGTAGCGACTGGGTTTACCTCCTCTTTCACCCACTAAATCATCCCCGGTGAGATAAGGGAAAATCACTTCGCGGCTGAATAAATCCGCTGCGATCATCTCTCGCGCTTCATTAGATGACAGGACGAAACCATTATGACCAGGCGTTTGCCCTTGAAAAACACGCTTAGGTTCGGCATTGATAGACAGCGTTTGGGCGCTGCTGACATCCATTTTAGGCGATAGGCTGCTGCTGATAAGAGGAACATCAACAACATAGAGCTTTTCTTCACCGCCATTTTCCAACCATAAGCGGGCAGGTTTATACGGTTGTTCGCCCTTGCTCCAGCAGACAATCGAAACATGCACGACTGCTTCACCTGACCAAGGAAAGGAGGAGAATGCCTCATAAATTTTGCCGCCCGTAGCGACGACATAATCCAGCCCGCCGATACGCGAATAATTCTGGCGGATAGTGTTCGTCCCGACTAAGCCCGCCCGTGCGCCCGGTTTCATGAGTTCCTGCGCTTTGCGAAACCAGTAAACACAATAATCGGCATTGCCGGGGACTTCTGGGAAGGCCGCTCGGATTTGATTGACATAAGCCGCGCCATATTCAACCTTTAGCCGCTTCGCACCTAAATACGGTGGATTGCCGATGCAGGCATCGAAGTCGGGCCAATCAGTCAGCAGCGCGTCCGCCACTTTGATGTTGTCGTTCAGGTTATCCAGCGGCAGCGGACTTTCCGGCGAATTGACCTCATCAATTGAGAGTTTCTTGGCAATCATCAACGTCACTTTCGCCAATTCGACGGCGAAGGGCTGAATATCGTAGCCATAAAACTGCGCCGTATTCACACGCTGAATGGGGGTATACTCGCCGCCTAAATCACGGATGCGGTCAAAGAGTTCGCGCTCCAAGCGCTTGAGTTCTCGATAGGCCACATACAGAAAATTCCCTGAACCGCAAGCCGGGTCAAACACTTTGTAAGCGCAAAGTTCCTCATGGAGGGCGCGTAAATCAGCGACAGTGGCGGCGGCGAGAATGCGTTCATGCCAAGGCCGCACGATCACAGGGCGCACAATCCGCAAAATATCGACTTCATAAGTAAAGTGTGACCCCGTTTGATGACGTTCAGCCGCTTCTAGGCTTTCCTCAAAGACCGCGCCAAAGATGCCGGGATGAATGAGCGACCAGTCATGCTGTGTGGCGGCTTGCAGCAGCTCTAATTCAGTTGTCGTCAGTTCCACCGGGTCAATTTCCGCGAAGAGACCGCCATCAAAATACGGGACATCATAAAAACGTCCGGCAGGATGTTTGCGCTGCTTATTCATGATCGTAAACAACAGGAGGACGAGTTCGGAAAATTTGATCTCAACCGCCTCTAATTTTCCGGCTTGCAGACTGTCGGTGATAATGTTGCTAAAAGTACGGCTGGGCAGCAGACCGATATTTTCCGCAAACAAAGCCAGCAGAGATTGCAGTACAAAGCGCTGCGCCTGCTGCTGTTCGATGCCGCGCTTCATCAGGGAGCGCAAGACCCGCGACAAGCTGAAGGCTGCCTCTTTAGTAACGGCGACCCGATCATTGGCAAATTCGGGCTTTTTAGGAATGGGCAGTAGAAACGACAGGGCGGGATGGCGCTGCGGCAGCTCTTCTACGCGCACCTTGTCCATCGGTTCACGCGGCTGCACGTTGAGATCATAAATCCACAACTCATCAAAATTACACAAAATGACATATTGGGGACGATCCTCCGCCAGATCAATCCAATAATTCAGGGCTTGATCGTAATGACGGCGCAGGTCTTCCCCGCGTGATTTCATCTCGATCAGCACTTTTTTGGGGATGACGTAATCGGCAAATTTGGTGGATGTTTTGCCATCCTGTTGGCGACGGACGCGCTCTTCAAAATGCCCACCCGCTTGTAACGCGCCTTCGTAGCCTAGCGCTTTGAAGAAATATTCAACAAAACTGTTGGCATCACCGCGTTCATAGCCTCGGATATGCTGCCGCCAATAATCCACAAAAGTTTGAAATTGATCTTGAAGGGTCATTATTTATATCCGTAGGAGATAGGACTTGGTTTGAGTCAAGCGCGTACAGAACACTTGTTATAAAATTATACCACGAAAAGCATTAACTTCCCGGCATATTTATCTGTTTGCATGGGGCGATTGCATGAAAGTTAATTTTGGTATTATAAATTCAAGTCCAGATTAAATTCAATTTCTCCCTTTGGTCTAACGGTGTTCCAAGAGAGTTGCGTTACAATGGAAGGATAACCTTGCTCATCTAAAATAGATTTAATTGAGGAGCTTCCATGACTAATCCCCCGGTTGATGTCCAACACTATGGTCAGAGCATTTGGATTGATAACATTCGGCGCAAACTGCTGAATGATGGTACTTTCCGCAAGTTGATTGATGAATATGGCGTGGTCGGCGTGACCTCCAACCCGGCGATCTTCCAGAAAGCCATTGGCAACTCCGACGATTACGATGGCACCATCGGCAATCTACTGGATTTAGAAGCCACTGAGATTTATGAGGCGTTGGCGGTGGAAGATATTCAACAGGCCACCGATTTATTTTTACCCATTTATGAGCGTACCAACGGACGCGACGGCTATGTGAGTCTGGAAGTCGCGCCAACGTTGGCACGCGATACCGCCGGCACGATCACCGAAGCCGCCCGTTTGTATAAGATGGTCGGGCGGCCTAACGTGATGATTAAAATCCCCGCTACGCCCGAAGGCATCCCCGCCATCGAAGAAACGATTGCCGCCGGAATCAACGTCAACGTGACGCTGATTTTCGCCGTCGAAAATTATATCGAGGTGGCAGAAGCCTACATCAAAGGGCTGGAACGCCGCCTTGCCGCCGGAGAAGACGTGAGCAAAATCGCCTCGGTTGCCAGCTTCTTCCTCAGCCGAATCGATACAATGGTCGATCAGATTTTAGAAAATAATATCCACGCCGCCCGCACACAAGGCGATACCGCTCGCATCGCCGCCAACAGCAAATTATTGGGTCAGGCCGCGATTTCCAACGCGAAGGCTGCGTATAAGCGCTTTATGGATTTATTCTACGGCGAGCGCTTCGCCAAACTACGTGAAGCGGGTGCAGTCGCTCAGCGTCCTTTATGGGCATCTACCGGGACAAAAAATCCTGCTTATTCGGATGTCAAATACCTCGACTCGCTGATTGGGCGCGATACTGTAAACACCGTCCCGCCGGATACGTTAGAGGCCTTCAAAAATCACGGCACGGTTGCCGAAACATTAATCCAAGACCTCGATGAAGCCGACGATATTCTCGACATGTTAGCAGAAGTCGGTATTGAGATGGATCAAGTGACCAAGCGCTTGCAGGATGACGGCGTTGATCTGTTTGAAAAAGCATTTGTCGAGTTGATGGCGCAAGTCGAAGCCAAGCGTATCGTCCTCCAAACAGGTATCGCTTCTCGGCAGCGGATGGCGCTTGGGATTTATGGGGACGCGATGGATAAAGCCGTCAAATCGTTGGAAAAGGAATTTTTCAATTCCCGCCTGTGGAATCATGATGGCAGCCTATGGAGTGATCGCGGCCCAACCATCATAAAAATTGAGCAGCGGCTCGGTTGGCTAGATGTCGAAAAGACGATTGATCTGCCGCGACTCAAAGCCCTTCAACAAAGCGTTCATAACGGCGAATTTGATTTTGTCGTGCTGCTCGGCATGGGCGGCAGCAGCCTCGCGCCGGAAGTCTTGTTCAAGACCTTCGGCAAGGCGGAAGGCTATCCCACGCTGCTGATGCTCGACAGCACCCATCCCGCTCAGATCAAAGCAATTCAAGATGCGGTTGACCTGAAAAAGACGCTTTTTGTCGTCGCCAGCAAATCCGGCGGAACGCTCGAAACCGACTGCTTCCAGCGCTATTTTTATCAGCAAAGCGGCGGGGCAGGTTCGCACTTTATCGCCATTACTGACCCCGACTCTAAACTGGAAGCTACCGCCCGCGAACTCAATTTCCGCGATATATTCCTGAATCCAGCCGATATTGGCGGACGTTACAGCGCTTTAAGTTATTTCGGCATGGTGCCAGCCGCCTTAATCGGCATTGATTTGGATCGCTTCTGGGGCAGTGCGCTGGATATGATGAAAGCCAGCGGTGAAAGCATCGCAGGGGACGCGCATCCGGGACTATTACTTGGCACAGTGATTGGTGCTTTGGCAAAGCAGGGGCGCGATAAATTGGCGATCTTCAGCAGCCCTTCCATCGGCACATTTGGTAATTGGGTCGAGCAGTTGGTGGCGGAAAGCACTGGCAAAGACGGCACAGGGATTCTGCCCATCGTCGGCGGCACAGTGGGTCGCCCACATGATTACAACAGTGACCGCCTTTTCGTCTATCTTAAGCTGGAAGGCGACCCGGCCAATACCGAAATGAGCGAAGGAATCAAAGCACTGCGTGAGGCGGGGCATCCGCGTGTGACGCTGGAACTGCCGGATAAATACGCGCTGGCAGGCGAGTTCTTCCGTTGGGAATATGCCACTGTGGTCGCAGGCCGCTTGTTGGGGATTAACCCCTTCGACGAGCTAAACGTCACCGAGAGCAAAGAGAACACCCGCCGCCTGCTCGATTATTACATCCGCAGCGAAAAACTGCCGGAAACAACGCCCTTCTTGAGTGGCGAAAATGTCCAGCTTTATGCCAATGAAGCCACCCTCGCGCCGCTGCGGGAACTGTGTAATCAACATGGTTACGACAGCCACAGCCGCACGGAGTTACTCGCCGCGCAGATCACCGGGACACGCGAAGGTGATTATTTCTCGATATTGGCCTATCTGCCTTATACACCCGAAATCAGCGCTAAGTTGGAAGAGGTGCGCCGTCGTTTGCGCCATGTCACGCGCCGCGCTGTGACCATCGGTTATGGCCCGCGCTATCTACATAGTACCGGGCAGCTTCACAAAGGTGGCGCGAATAATGGGGTCTTTATCCAAATCACAGCCGATATTCCCGAATCCAGTGACATTGATATTCCCGACGAATTGTTCAGTTTCGGCACGTTGAATCAAGCGCAGGCCGCCGGGGATTTGGAAGCGCTGCAAACACATGATCGCCGTGCCTTCCGGCTGAATATCAGTGAGGACATCATGGCCGGAATCGACAAACTTTTAGCGGCGATTAAGTTTGTGGAAGATCGCAGTCAGTAGGCAGCCCTTAGCGTTTATCCGTTAGCTTTTTAGGGGCGTATTGCCTTTCGGGGTGGTACGCCCTGTAAAATAAAATAACCTGCGCTCTCGTGCAGAATCTACAAACTTGTGGCGATAAATTGCTATCGGCTGTTACCATTGTTAGAATGGTTCAGGCATTAAACGTTAATGTCACGTCATAGTTCCATTTGTAAGTTCAACTATAGGAGTTTTGAAATGTCTAAAAAAGGTCTCGTTTTATTATTGGTGCTGGTGATTTTGGTCGTCGGCTCATCGTTTGGCATCGTCACAGCGCAAGATGCGACGGGCTGCGCTGCGGACTGGACAGGCATGAGTGCTGAACTCACCGCCGCATGTGCGGGTGAGTATTCGGGGACGGTGGTCACAATGACCGGTCCGTTCACCGACCAAGATGAAGTCAATTTCAACAATTCAGTCGCGGCATTTGAAGAACAGACTGGCATCGATATTCAATATACGGGCACAAAAGAATTTGAAGCCATCATTACCCCCACCGTCGAAGGTGGCGCATCACCTGACATTGCCGACTTCCCGCAGCCCGGTCTGCTGTTGAACCTCGTCAGAGGCGGCTATGTAATCGATGTCAGCACATTCCTCGATGCAGCGTGGTTGGAACAAAACTACCTCGCAAGCTGGCGCGATATGGCCTCCATGCCCGGCCCCGATGGTGACATCACCGCCGGCATTTGGGCCCGTTTTAACGGCAAAAGCCTGGTCTGGTATCCTGTTCAGGCGTTTGCTGATGCTGGTTATGAAGTCCCCACCACTTGGGATGAGATGATCGCGCTATCTGATCAAATCGTCGCTGACGGCGGTACCCCTTGGTGCGTCGGTATCGAATCCGGTGCGGCGACGGGTTGGCCCGCCACCGACTGGATCGAAGAAGTTATGCTCCGCACGACCTCGCTGGAAAACTATGACAATTGGTCCTTCCCAGCGGATGCCGCCAGCCGCCTGCCCTTCAGTTCGCCGGAAGTCACCGCTGCGGCAACTACCTTAGGCGACCTGTGGTTCGCAGACAATTACGTCCTCGGCGGACGTGAAGCCATCGCCAGCACCTTCTTCGGTGATGCACCTGTCCCGATGTTCGATGACCCAGCCGGTTGCTATATGCACAAACAGGGTAACTTCATCACCAGCTTCTTCCCAGAAGGCACGGTTGCGGGCGAAGATTACAGCTTCTTCTACCTGCCTCCGATTGACGAAGCCTATGGTCGCCCCTTCCTCGTCGCAGGCGACATTTACGCTATGTTCAATGATCGCCCCGAAGTACGCGCAGTCATAGACTTCTTCACACGCGGCGAATCACTTCGCGCTTGGCTGGAATCAGGTGGCGCACTCTCGCCGCACAATGACACCCAGTTGGAATGGTACGGCAGCGACGTTGAACGTGGGATCGCGGAATTGGTTTCTCAGGCGACCAGTGTCCGCTTCGACGGCAGCGATTTGATGCCCGGTGCAGTCGGAGCGGGGTCATTCTGGAAGGGGATGACGGACTGGATCAGCGGCACCGTTGATCTCGAAACCGCACTGACTGAAATCGATGCAGCGTGGCCTACGGAATAACTTTATCCAGCACACAGTAAGGTTGTGATAAAAGGCAGGGCGATCCGCTGGATCACCCTGCCTTTTCGCTATAAACTGATTTAAAGCACTTTCTAGTTTCATCTATAGGACTTATGCAGTTGACTAAGTTTTGTGGTAAAAGTTGTTAGTTTATAATTTTTTAGTAAGGACAAGGATTTTTCTTTACAATCTGCTTTGACTAAAAACTGACAACTGTAAACTTGACAACTTCTAGACTATTAAATAACGATTTATTTGACATTAGCCTTGAAGGGAATCTTATTATGCAAAAAACTGAAGCTGCTGATCGAATAATTCCCGGTTCGAGCGGTATGCCCACCCCGCTTAGAACGATCCTTACGTTGATCGCGCCGATTGTAGTGATCTTTGCGCTCCATATGGGATTTATTTTCTTGCGTGAACAAGGCAATGCTTCGCAAATGGTTAAGACCGTCGTTGCAATTGTGTGGGGCATCGGCGGCGCGATGGCCCTCTTTTATGTTGCCAACGAGGTGGTCGAACTGCTGCCAAACAAATGGATGGCACGCATCCAACCCTTTATATTTGTCGGCCCCGCGATCTTGCTGCTGGCATGGTATCTGGCGATTCCGGCGCTGCGTACCTTGCAAATCGCACTCACCGATCAAAACACTGGGCAGTTCACCCTAGAAAATTTTAGGGACGTGTTCACTCAACGTATCATGATCGAAGCATGGACGAATAATCTGCTGTGGATGTTGATCGGCACGACCCTCACCGTTGCGTTCGGCTTGCTCATCGCCGTGCTGGCAGATCGCAGCCGCTTCGAGCGTGCCGCGAAATCACTGATCTTTATGCCAATGGCGATCTCAATGGTCGGCGCGGGTGTGATCTGGAAATTTGTTTATGACTTCAACCCAAATCTCGGTTTGCTCAATGCAACCGTGACTGCCGCAGGGGGGCAACCGCAAGCATGGCTAACGCTGCTCCAGCCTTGGAATAACCTGTTCCTGATCCTCGTGCTGGTATGGATGCAAACAGGCTATGCGATGGTCTTGCTCTCCGCCGCCATAAAGGGGCTTTCTGAGGAAATGCTCGAAGCCGCCCGTGTAGATGGTGCCAACGAATTCGCCGTCTTCTTCCGTATCATCCTTCCCAATATTTCAGGGACACTACTCACAGTCGTGACAACGATTATCATTTTCACGCTCAAGTTGTTCGATATTGTGATGATCATGACGGGTGGACAGTTCGGCACGGAAGTGATCGGTGTGCGCTTTTATCGTGAAATGTTCGTCAACGGCAATGCGGGGTCTGGTTCCGCCATCGCAATTGTGCTGCTGCTCGCCGTCGTCCCGATTATGCTCTACAACTTACGCCAGTTTAGCCAACGGGATACATTCTAAGGGAGAATCTACGATGTCAAGAGAAAAACGTACTGCCATTTTCCTTGTGAATGGAATCCTGCTACTCATTGTCGTTCTATGGACGATCCCAACCATTGGTTTGTTTATTTCGTCCTTTCGTGATCGTGACGATATTCGCTCATCCGGCTGGTGGACGATTCTTCCGCATTACACATGGGTCTATACGGGTGAGACACTACCCCTCCCTCAAGGTCAAACCCGCGATGCACCGATTACAATTGAGGGTGTGACCGCTACTTTCGACGAATGGCGCGTGGGTGTCGATACAGGCCAAGGGGAGCGCTTGGTTTGGATCGGAACGCTCCGCAGCGGACGACTCGAACGCTATTCCCAACAATGGGCCGCCAACCTAGACTTCACCACCGAAAATTATGAACAGGTGTTGTCTGGGAAAGAGTTTCAAATCCAGAGCAGCGACGGCACGACAACGACGGTACAGGGCGATGACATGACCGCCTCGTTCCTCAACTCCTTGACCGTTTCTATTCCGGCCACCATTATCCCGATTATGATCGCCGCGTTTGCCGCCTATGGTTTCGCGTGGATGAGTTTTCCGGGTCGCCGCATTTTGTTTATCGGGATCGTGGCGCTGTTGGTCGTGCCGCTGCAAGTCGCGTTGGTTCCCATTCTGCGCGACTATGTTCAACTTGAACTCAACGGCACATTTCTTGGCATTTGGTTGGCTCATGCCGGCTTCGGCTTGCCGCTGGCGACTTACCTTCTCTATAACTACATTAGCTCACTCCCCAAAGAGATTCTCGAATCCGCTTTCATCGACGGAGCCTCACATTTCACAATTTTCACCGGATTGGTATTGCCACTGTCTGTTCCAGCGTTGGCATCCTTCGCCATCTTCCAATTCTTGTGGGTATGGAACGATTACTTTGTGGCCTTGATATTCGGCGGCTTGAATCGGCAGAATCAGGTCTTGACCCAGCGCATCGCGGAGATGGTCGGGTCACGCGGTGATGACTGGCATTTGCTCACAGCGGCGGCGTTCATTTCGATGCTCGTCCCGTTGATTGTCTTCTTCTCGCTCCAAAGGTATTTCGTACGCGGTTTGATGGCGGGTTCAGTCAAAGGCTAAGTTAAGTAACAACTGCAAATTTCGTTAACCTTTGTGGGGACATAGCATTCCGTGTCCCCCACAGACCCTACTCTCCAAGATGAATCAGCTTTTCTAAAAATCCATTAAAAAGGCTGATTCTAACCAGAGTCAAACTGAATTTCTTGCAAACTTATATTAAGATACCTATAGCATCAATTTATGCGTTATTAGACGGGGTATTACTTATAGTGACTAATATCAGCAACGGATTTATAGAAAAATGGATCAGTAAACTAAATGATGCGGATCGTGAAATGAGCCGCATCGCCGCAGAAAAACTTGGCAGCACCAAAGACCCAGCGGTCATCCCTGTCCTTGTACAAGCTGTCAAGAATCGTCCGGATGAAATTCGCGTTGCGGCAGTCCGTGCCTTGGGCAATATTCGCCATCGCTCGGCAATCCCCGCGCTTTTACCGCTTCTGCGCGATTCTAATTCGATGGTAGCAACGGCAGCAGCGGACGCGCTCGGCGAAATTGGTCACATGTCGGCTGTTTCTGGCCTGATTGATGTGTGCCGTACCTATAAGATGAACCCGAATCGGCACGATCAACTGCATGGCATGAATCGTGGGCTTTACTTGGCGGCCTTGAATGCTTTGCGTCAGATTGATACGATTCAAGCCCGTGCCGCGATTGAAAAATTCGGGCGTTAGCACCTTGTCTTAAAAGCAGACTCCGCTTTTGGAAAACCACACGAAAATAGAGCTATAGGGCCACGCTTGTCGTGTCCCTGTAATGCCCATTATCACGCTTTACCTCGAATCAATCATTCAAAATGAATACCTACTGACCAATTGTTACAGGGAGCGCCTTCATTCCATGCAGCAGCAGTTGATCGTTCCATTCCAAGGAATCGACGGGGCAAGCAAGTTCGATGTGCGCGACGCTTCCCAGCAGCGTGTTAATCGCAATCGCGCCTTCCATCCGTGCCAGCGGCGCACCGAGACAGAAATGAATCCCGCTGCCGAAAGCGATGTGGCGGTTCGGGTCGCGGGTGATGTCGAAGGTGTTAGGATTTTCAAAAACGGCAGGGTCGCGGTTCGCGCCGAGCAGCGAAGGCATCACAAGATCGCCTTTGGGGATGGTCACACCGTTGATTACAACATCTTCAAACGCCCAGCGCGTCGTTGGCGTTTCCACCGGCCCGTTGTAGCGCAGCATTTCTTCCACCGCGCTCCCAATCAACTGGGGATTAGCGCGTAATTTTTGCATCTGGTCAGGATTTTGCATGAGCGCCAGCGTGCCGTTGCCGATGAGGTTGACTGTCGTTTCGTGTCCGGCGACGAGCAGCAGGAAAATCATACTGAGCAGTTCCTGACGATCTAGTTTATCGCCTGCTTCTTCGGCATTAACAAGCGCACTTAACACATCGTCGCGGGGCGTTTCCCTGCGCTCATCAATCATGTTGTGCATATACATCATGAATTCCATCACCGCCGTCATCGAGTCGGCTTCGCTCATCCCAAAAAGCAGCGCCCGCGTCCAATCGCGAAATTTATTGCGATCCGCCGCCGGAACGCCGAGCATCTCCGCGATGACGGTGATCGGCAGCGGGAAGCCGAAATCCGCCAGCAAATCAATCTCAGTTTTGCCCTTCATTTCATTGATAAGGTCATTGGCAATTTCTTGAATACGTGGGCGCAAATTGTCGATCATACGCGGCGTGAAGGCTTTATGCACCAAAAAGCGCAGGCGGGTGTGGTCAGGCGGGTCGAGATTGAGCATGTGGCGGTTGATGGCATCGAAGACATTGCCATCTGTGCCGTTGCCGCCGGGCTGCATGGAAACTTGCTCCGGCGCGAGGTGCTTCCAGAATTCCTTGCCGAAGCGTTGATCTTTGAGGACGGCAACACAATCCTCATAGCGGGTAAAAAACCAGAAGCTGCGTCCGGTCTGTGGGCCGATCTCGTGAAAAATCGGCGCTTCGTTCCGCATCTGCTCGTACATCGCTTGCGGATTGGCGCGGGTTTCTTTGTCCCAAATGGGATACTGCATCGTGTATTTCGACATTCTTTAGCCCTCTGCTTTCAGAAATTTATACAAAATTATAGAAAGTGCGTGAAAAAATATAAACCATCAAGCCACCAAGAATTTGCACTTCGATCTCTGTGACCTCCGTGCCTCTGTGGTTCAATTGGTTATTTGGATGTATTCGTATTCATTGATTTATACGGGTTACGGGAGAAAATGGCGCAAAACTAGTCCAATTTTCGGGCATCAAAATCGACGATATAGAGTTGATCTTCGACCTTGTAGCGGATTTCAATGGGATTGCAGCACACTTCGCAGTCTTCGACATACGTCTGCCGCCGCTCGGATAAATCTAGCAGCATGGAAATTTCCTGCCAGCAGTACGGACACTGGAAAAAATATTCTTCTTCCATTTACGGCGTATCCTCGCGAACTTTCATGAGTCCTTCCATATAACCGCGCCAGTCAAGGTCAAGGTGATGATACTGTGCCAGTGAAAGTCCTAATGCGGAGTGTGGCAAAGCATCAGGGTGGATCGCTACAATGTCACGATAGGCATCAAATAGAGAAAGTTTTTCTTCCGCCATCAGTGCCGCCATCGAAAATAGGACGGAACGGCTGATCCCCGCGCCGCAAGCGACCATCACATGACGGTCTTGCGATTTTTGCTCACGAATAAAGGTGATCCCCTCCTCAAGCAAGGGAATAGGCAGCGGTTCGCCATCTTCTACCGCCAAATAAAGCGACTCGATACCGGGTTGGGGGACGGCTTCCGCAAGCTGCAACATGGCGGAAATACCACGGCCATGCAGCAGATTGAGGTTTCGGGTTTCGGCATATTTGCCAATCGTCAGCCAAGGTCGGATAGTGTACATAGTAGATCGCTAACTCTCAAATTCGATGTCACTGTTCACGACGATGTTGCCCAATATCCAAGGCTGCTTGACAGTGTTACCGGACAAGAAGGAAGAT
>Ga0105047_10001609_pt1 | contig 40532 bp, 32 predicted proteins | sample MAT04_FD_78384 | JGI IMG/M metagenome (GOLD analysis project Ga0105047, IMG submission 78384) | Freshwater microbial communities from Lake Fryxell liftoff mats and glacier meltwater in Antarctica - MAT-04 (megahit assembly) | ecosystem: Environmental > Aquatic > Freshwater > Ice > Liftoff...
GTGTCGTGTCGTACGCGGCGCTGGTGCAGCGTGGCGAGATCGATCCGCGCACGGCGAGCGGGGAGGATGGCGCCGTGGTGGTCTACACGTCCGGGACCACGGGCAAGCCCAAAGGCGCGGTCCGCAAGTTCGGACGAGACGCGCAGCTCTCGTACTTGCAGATGCTGTCGGAGGTCCCGGTCCGCTCGGACGATCGACACCTCGTCGCGTGCCCGCTCTACCACACCACCGCGTTCGGCTTCGCGATGATGACCTTGGGGGTCGCCGGAACGCTGCACATCGCGCGCAAGTTCGAGCCCGAGCCCATCCTCGCTCGCATCGACCGCGAACGCATCACGAGCACCGCGATGGTGCCCACGATGCTGCACCGCATGCTCGAGGTGCCGAGTGACGCTCGTAGCGGCTACGATCTTCGCAGCCTGCGCTTGGTGCTCTCGGGTGGAGCACCGCTCTCGGGCACGCTCGCCCGCTCGTTCATGGAGGCGTACGGGCACGTGCTCTACAACTTTTACGGTGCGACCGAGACCGGCCTCAACACGTTCGCGACGCCCGATGAGCTCTTGCTCGCGCCCGGGACGATAGGTCACGTGGCCGCGGGCAACGAGATCCGGATCCTCGACGAGTCGGGGCAGCGGGTTCCCGACGGGACGGTCGGTGAGCTCTTCGTGAAGAACGCGTCTCTGGTCCGCTACCACCGCGACGAGGCCGCGACGGACGCGGCGTCGCGCGATGGGTTCTTCAGCGTCGGTGACCTGGCCCACTTCGACGCGCTGGGGTTGGTGCATCTCGATGGGCGCAAGCGCGACATGATCATCTCGGGCGGCGTGAACGTGTATCCCGCCGAGATCGAAGAGCTGCTCGCGACCCATCCCGCCGTCGGCGACGTCGCGGTCATCGGGGTTCCCTGTCCCGATCTCGGCGAGCGGGTGCGGGCCTACGTCGAGCTCAAGGAGAGCGCGCGCGAACGTCCGCGTGACGCGCTCGTGTTGGAGCTGATCTCGTTCGCGAAGGAGCGACTCTCGGGCGCCAAGGTCCCTCGCGAGCTGCGGATCGTGGACGAGCTCCCCAAGAACCCGACGGGCAAGGTGCTCAAGCGCGAACTGCGCGCGATCGAAGGGTGACCTCGAGCGCGAGCGTCGCCGCGAGCGCGACCACAGCGACCGGGACGACCTCCACCTGCACGCCGCCATCACCGAGGGCGCCGAGCGCCAAGAGCGGGACCGCGCCTATTCCGAGCGTCATCAACGTAGCCGACAGGGCACGTCCCACCCGGCGGTTGTGCGTGTCGATCTCGGGCGCGCTGGACCAGCGCTCTGCAAGCTCTGCGCGCGCGCGATAGAGCGAGGCCCCCGCGCCCGCGAGCGCGCCCACGATCCCGAGCGCCGAGCTCAGCGCTTGGGCGACATCGGTCGAAGCGAGTTCCGCGAGGGGCCGCAAGAGGCACGCGCCCAGCGTGCTGCCCACCAGCGTCGAAGCGAGCGTCAGCAGCACCGCGATCGGCCGGGCACGTTGCGCGCGCTTCTCGAGCGAGGCGGCCTGCGCGACCGCGCCGTGAGGCAGCAGTAACGTTCCGTCCTGCAGTGGCCTTCGTCCTTGGAGGCCCGTGCTCGAGGGGTTCGGCAGCGTCTGGACCTCGGCGACCCCGAGCAGCGCCTCGAGCTCCATCGCCGATCGCGGGCGCTCGGCGGGCTCCCGCGACATCACCATCTGCACCACGCTCTCGAGCGCGACGGGGATGTCGCGCTTGATGGCGCGGGGCCGCGCGGGCTGCACGGTGAGGAGCTTGCCGAGGGTCTCGCCCGCGTCGCGTCCTTCGTAGGGCATCTTGCCGGTGAGCATCCGGTAGAGCACCGCGCCGACCGCGTAAAGATCACTACGCTCGTCCGCATCGTGGCTGCCGCGCGCCTGCTCGGGCGCCATGTACGCGGGGGTGCCGAGCACCACGCCGTGCTTGGTCACCTCGCCGTCGTCCTTGAGCTTGGCGACCCCAAAATCGAGGATCTTCAGCGTCGATCGGCCGTCGGGCCCAGCGGTCAAGAAGAGGTTCGACGGCTTCAGATCACGATGCACCACGCCCACCGCATGCGCGGCGGCCAGTCCCCGGCAGATCATCCGCCCCAGCGCGATCGCCTCGATGCTGGAGAGCCGACCGCAGCGATCGAGGCGATGCTGGAGATCCTCGCCTTCGAGCAAGGAGGTGACGATCACGGTCCGCCCGTCGGGCGCTGCGAGCACATCGATCACGTCGAGCACGTGATCGCTCTTGATGCGCGAGAGCGCGTCGGCCTCACGCTCGAAGCGGCGTACGGCCTCGCGCTTGTCGGCGTGCGCTTCGTGCAGGACCTTCACGGCGAAGCGCCGACCGATGCGGGTGTGCTCGGCCTCGTAGAGGCGACCCATCCCACCTTTGCCCAGCACTTTGAGCACTCGGTAGGTGCCCGCGAGCACACAGCCGATCAGCGGATCCGACTCGGTGGCGTCACGTCGAAGCGGCGTTCCGTCGCGGGGACAGACCGCGAATTCCAGGGGGTGCTGGCGGCCACAGGTCGAGCAGCGGAGCTTGGTCTCGGCGGCAGGTTCGTCGGCTGTCGACAGCGAGCCGGATGGAAGCGCGCGTGCGCCCGAACCGGCCGGTTCATCAGCGAAGGTCTGATCGTCGAGCGTCGCGGGTCTGCCCACGGACGCACCCTACCGGTCCCGTTCCCGTGAGTCAGGAAATGGGCATCAGGTCGGCAGGAGCCGCTTCCGTTCGCTCTTCGCGAATCCTGCGAAGCGGGGCCAGGCAAACGCGATCAGCCCGAAGATCAGCACCGAGATCCACTGCGAGGTGGAGAAGAACGCGATGCCGCCCCGGTCGTCCGCCCGGAAGAACTCCAGCACCAAGCGGAGCAGCGCGTAGAGGAACACCGAGATCAGGAAGACCTGTCCGGTGAACTGCTTGCGGGGCGCGAGCCATCCGATGATGAAGAACGCGATCAGTAGACTGCCGCCCGCTTCGAGGAGCTGCGTCGGGATCACATCGAGGGAGCGCATCGAGGGGTCGTCGAGCAGGTGCGCACGCCACTGGGCTTCACTCGCGGGCGACCACTCGGGGAACGAGACGGTCCACCACTCATGTCCTCCATCAGCGGCAGAGTGCGGTTGACCAAAACAGCAGCCTCCGAACCAGCAGCCCATGCGCCCGAAGAAGAGGCCCAAGGGGAGCACGTAGCCTCCGAGATCGAGCGCCGCGAGTCGCGAGAAGCCTTCCTTCTTCAGGAAGTACATCGCCCAGCCCACGCCCGCGGCCATGCCGCCGTACCAGGTGAGCCCGCCCTGCCAGAAGCGCAGCCAGGCCCAGCAGTCGGGCTCGGCGGGACGACACAGGCTCGCGGCATCGTCCCACACGCCTTGGACCCACTCGCCCTCGCACTGCACACGGGTGATCTCCCAGCCGACCTGGGTGTAGTCGGTGCAGAGGTGGACGTAGTCCATGAACATCCCGTCGAAGAGCACGTGCGCCAGGCGGGCGCCGGCGACGCCGGTGATGACCGAGTAGAGCGCCAGATCGATCAGCACGTCGTGGTCGCGGCCCTCCTGCTTGGCCCAGCGCACTCCGAACCAGGTGCACGCCAAGAACGCGCAGGTCAGCATCGCGAAGTACGCGGGGATCTGCTCGCCGAAGATGCTGCCGAACGTGGGGATCACGGCTTGTCCTCGCTCGACTCCGCGCTGGGCGACTCGGTGTTGGGCGACTCGGTGTTGGGCGACTCCGCGCTCGGCGCGTCGTCCTCGTCATCGCTTTCGTCAGGTGCCTCGTCGACGGGCTCGCTCGCGGTCGCAGGAGACGTCGGGGCCGGGACGAGCTTGGCCTTCGAATCGGCTCGCCATCCATCGATGACCAAGCAGACCACCCCGACTACCACCCCGATGTCGGCGACGTTGAACACTGGATAGTCGAAGAAGCCTGGCCACTGAAAATGCACGAAGTCGACGACGTAGCCGTAGCGCACCCGATCGATGAGGTTCCCCAACGCGCCGGAGACCACCATGGGCGCCCCGATGCTCAGCCAGAACCCGCCCCGTCCGCTCGCGAACAGAAACGAGAGCACCACGATGGCGGCGATGGCCGCGAAGCTGAAGACCGTAACCCTGACGCGATGCGGAGTGCTGTGTCCCAGGCTGAACGCAGCGCCGCAGTTCTCGGCGTACTCGAGCTCGAGCCAGTCTTCGACCCAGACCACCGAGTCGTCGCGCATGCGCTGGTACTCGGACCAGCCGTCCTCACCTGGCTCACAGACCGGAGGCGCTTCTCCCCGGCGAGGGCGCGAGAGGTTCTCCTCGGCCCAGCTCTTGGTGCCCAGATCGAGCGCGGTGAGCGCGAACACCGCGACAGCCCCTGCGATGAGCACGGGCGGCGGGCGCCGGGTGTAGGTCGGGCCCACGGGGGCATCCTTGGAGTTCGTCATGCAGTGGGCTCGCTCTTACGCTCGGTCTTCGGGGACGCAACTGACACCTCGCGTCCTTCCCGGACGTCATCGATGACCCAACACACCACCCCGATGGTGATGGCGACGTCGGCGACGTTGAAGGTGGGGTAGTCGAAGGCGTCCTGGTAGTGCGCGTGGATGAAGTCGATGACGTACCCGTAGCGCATCCGGTCCGCCAGATTGCCCAGCGCGCCCGAGGCGACGAAGGGAACGGCGACCGCGAAGTAGGTGCCGCCGCGTCCTTGGGCCAGCATCCAGAACAGCGCGCTGACCGCGGTGATGGCGGCCAAACCGAAGACGGCGACCCGGACGGTCGCGCTCGCGCCCCGGAGAAAACCGAACGCCGCACCGCAGTTCTCCGCGTACTCGAGATCCAGCCAGTTCTCGACGAGGACCATCGGCACCTTCCGCAAGCGCTGCCGCGCGATGACCCCGCTCGGTGTTTCCTCGCATAGCGTCGGGAGATCACCCTCCCGCGCGTCGGACAGGGTCGACTCCGCCCACGTCTTGGTCCCGAGATCCAGCGCGGTCAGCGCGAGCGTCGCCAGCACGGCGTAGAGCACGATGGCCCGCGAGCGGGGCACAAGACGCGTCCCTGCGGGCGTCGGTTCAGTCAAAGGACGGAAGGTCGAAGGACGCAAGGTCGGCTGCATAGCAAGCCGAGGCGAGCCTGGGTAGCGCTGTCTCCGCCTGCGGGAAACTCAGTTTCCGGGGGCCGATACACGGCCCCCTCCATCGGGAGTGGTCCCGACGGAGCCTCCCCCTCGTATCGCTGCGCGAGAAGAGCCGCCGATTTTTCGACGGCTCTTCAGTCGTCGCCCCAGGGGTTGATCACACCGTCGGTACCCCCGGTGTTCCGCCCAGTCGTTCCGCCGGTGGTCGTTCCGCCGGTGTGCCCCGATCCGCTCGAACCGCTGCCACCCGTGGCAGCAGTGCCGCTCGAACCCGACGAACCGCTCGAGCCCGACGAACCGCTCGAGCCCGAGGAGCCGGTCGAGCCACCCCGACGACGACTGGGTGTGAGCGCGATGCTCATCTCTTCGGCCGCGACGGAGGTGAGGGCGATGCCCCGTTCGTTGTATCCAGCGAGGCGCAGGTTGAGGCTCACGATCTCACTTCCCCCGGGCCGGGGGACGGCGAGGGGCGTGGTGCCCATGACCGAGCCATTCAAGAGCACCTCGGCGCCCGGAGGATCGCTCACGATCATCACCGAGGCCACGACGCGAGGGGTGTCGCTGACGGGAGGCCGTTCGGCGGCGACCGGAGGCGCCTCGACGACAGGTGGTGTCTCGAGCACCGGCACGACGACAGGCGGTGTCTCCACCGCAGCGACGGTGGCAGGCGTGCCGAACGTCATCGCGGCGTAGGCCACACCAGCGCCCAACAGACCGAGCAGCACGAGCCCACCGAGAATCAACGGAAGGCGACTCGGCGAGGGCGGCGCCACCATCGAGCCGGTGCCTACCTGAAGGTGGCTCAGGCGACCCGTCCCGTCCGGACGCAGCCCGGTCTGGGTGTTCGACGCGCGGTTGACGGCGTGGATGACCGCTTCTGGCGTGGTCCCCGCGAGGAGTCGCTCGAGGTCTTCCTTGAGCTCCGCCATCGTCTGGTAACGTGCGTCGGCCGACTTCGCGAGGCAGCGGAGGATCACCGCTTCCAAGCCCGGCGGCACCTCGACGGGCGGGGGCAGCTCGTGCGGCGGGATGGGCTGCTCGTACATGTGCTTGGTGAGGATGCCCATCAGGTTGTCGGCATCGAAGGGCACGCGACCGCAGGCCATCTCGTAGAGGATCACGCCGACCGCGTAGATGTCGGTGCGGTGATCGAGGCCAGTGCCGGCGCATTGCTCCGGCGACATGTAGTGGGGCGTGCCGAAGACCTGACCGGCCTTGGTCAGCTTGCTCGATGCGCCGCCCACCTTCGCGATACCGAAGTCGAGGACCTTCACGAAGTCGATGTCGTTGCCGCGCTTGACCAGGTAGATGTTGTCGGGCTTCAGATCGCGATGGACGATCGAGCGGTCGTGCGCAGCGCCGAGGGCGTCGCAGAGCTGCCGACCGATGTGGACCACGCGACCCGGCTGCATGCGCCCGTCGTCCTCGATCGCCTTGGTGAGCGACACGCCGTCGAGGAACTCCATCACGAAGTAGGTGGACCCGTCGGGCAGCGAGCCGAAGTCGCTGATGTCGATGATGTGCTGGCTGCCGATGGCCGACGCGCTCTGCGCCTCCTGCTGGAAGCGCTGCATCACCTCTTGATCCTTGGAGACCTCCGAGCGCAACACCTTGATCGCCAAGGTCTTGCCCAAGACGGCGTGCTTGGCGCGGTAGACCAAGCCCATGCCGCCCTCGCCGAGGACACTCTCGATCCGATAGCGGCCATCGAGGGTGCGGCCGATCAGCGGGTCGGGCGGCGGAATGGACGGCGGGCGATCCAACGGGATGCCCTCGCCTGCTCCGTCCCCCATTTGCTCCGTGTACACGCCGACGGGTGGCATTGCGGTCGCGGGCTGCGGCATCGCGGGCTGCGGCATCGCGGGCTGCGGCATCGCGGGCTGTGCTCCGACGGGAGGCGGCGGCACCGCGGGTTGGGCCCCCGCGGGCTGTGGCCCCGTGCTCTGCTCGGGCGGTTGGCCTTCGTTCTCCACCAGTCGCAAATGCCTTTCCGCGCTCATGAACATCTCCTCGGTGAGAGCCAATCGCTCGCCACCGCCGGCGCCCACCGCCGTGTGGGAGAGCGCGCCTTCAAGCCAAGAATGTGCGTATCGTACGCGCAGGACGCCCAAAGGGTTTCCCTGACATTCGAAACGGGGTGATCTTCACCGTGATGGGGCGCTCGGGTCAAGCGCGGCTGTGACCCGGGCGTCTGCAGCGTGCTTGGATACGCTCGGCACCTCAGCCCAGCGAAGCGCGCAAGGCCTCGTACCAAGGGCCCGGCTCGTCCTCCGGATCGTCTGCGAGGGCGCGAGCCCAGCCGAGCAGCTTGGTCGCCGAAGGGTTGCGGGTGGACCAGCGCGGCGCGATCTGACCCCGGAGCAGGCGCCCACTCCCGCCATCCACCGTCACCCACTCACCGACCGCGACCTGGCGCGAGCCCGCGTGAAGGATCCCGGCGCGCTCGTCGATCCGAAGGCTGTCGATGGAGACGGCGCAGGGGCGACCGAGCGCGCGGCTCATCACGGCGGCGTGCGACGTCAGCCCACCGGCGAGCGTGGCGACGCCGGCCGCGGCTCGGACGGCAGGCGCGTCCTCGGGGCTGGCGTCGCTGCGCACCAGCACGATCGGACCGGAGCTCGACTCCACCAGCGCGTCTGCCGCGCGGAGCATCAGCCGCCCGCTCGCCACGCCGGGACTCGCGGCGAGTCCGCGGCCCAGCTCCACGGCGCCCGCCTCGGCGAGGCTCGTGTCGTCTGGCAGCGAGCTGGTGCCCGCGCGCAGCAGCGTCGTGAGATCGATCCGGCGGAACGCCTCGATCCGATCGAGCACGCCGTGATCCACCAGCGCCACGGTCGCCGTGACCTGACCTTGAGGCGCGAGTACGGACGGTCGCACCTGGAGCAGATGCAGCGCGCCGTTCTCCAGCGCGAGCTCAGCCTCGATGGGCCGGGTGATCGCCCGCTCGAGCTGCGCCACCAGCTGCGCGACCTCACTGAACGCGCCCGCGGCGCACGCCTCGAGCGAGCTCTCCGCGTCACGAGGGCGCTCGCTCCGCGCCAGCGCGGACGGTGTGGTGCGACCCGACGTGAGCTGATCCCCGAGCTCCCCTGGGACCCACTCGCCTCGGGGCCCGGGCTCGCCCGTGATCGGGTGGCGACTGTGCGCGACCAACCCGCCGCTCACCCCGCTCGCGCTCCCGAACACCATGACCTGGACGATGAGGGCGATCGGGCTGCCGGCGCGAGCCCGGATGCTCGAGAGCAAAGAAGCGAGGTTGGGCCTGTCGGCGACCAGCTCCGAACTCGATGCCAGCTCGGCCTCGATCTCGGCCTCCGTCTTGGGTCGCGCGCGCGGAGGCTGCACCCCTCGAACGCGCGCCGCGTCGGTTCGCGCCTGTCGCACCGCCCCGAGCGCCGCGAAACGCGAGCCGAGTCGACCGACGAGCACGGGCACGGTCTCCAGCGTCGCGCCGAAGCAGAGGACCGTGTCGAGCTCGCCGGGCCGGCTGATCGGGGGCGAAGATCGGAGCGCCAAGAACAGCGGCTTGCGCGCATCGCTCAGCACACTGCCGATCTCGCTCTCCAGCGCGTCCATCGCGGTAGCCAGCGACGCCTCGTCGAGCGGCGCTTCGATCGGGACGACGAAGCCTGGAGGCACCCGCATCCCGAGCGACATGCCGAGGCCCAGACCTCGGGCCTTGAGGCCGACCTTCTTCGGATCTGCGTCGGCCCCGAGCGCCGCCAGGTTGGGATAGCCGCTCACGCGCCGAGCAGGTGGAAGTGCGCGATGCGGTTGAGGGTGCCCGCGAGCGTCGCGAGCAACGTGAGGCGGTTCGCGCGGACCTTCGCGTCATCGGTCATCACGAAGACCTCTTCGAAGAACCTGTCGACCGGCGCGCGCAGCTCGCTCGCGACGATCTTGAGCGCGTCCTGGTACTGACCGCTCGCGGACGCCGCCTCGATCTTCGCTTGGACCTCGACGAACTTCACGCCGAGGGCTCGCTCCGCGTCCTCGGCGAAGAGCGCCACGTCGAAGGCGCCCGCGGGGACATCCTTGGCGATGTTGAACGCGCGCTTGAACGCTGTTCCGAGCGAAGCGTACGCCGCGGGGTCTGAAGCCTTCAGGCTGGCGAGCGCGGTGACCCGCGCGTCGAGATCGCGGATCGACGTGCCGTTCCAAGCAGCGAGGCACGCGTCCACCAGCTCGGTCGGGTGCTTCTCGCTCAACAGACCCCGCAGCCGAGTACGGACGAACTCGTCGAGCTTGGCGAGCACCCCCTCGGCGGCGCCGACCGACTTGCCCTGAGCGTGAAGACCCTGGTGTGCCGCGGCGAGCAAGGCCTTCACGTCGACGTCGATCGGCCCCTCGAGCGCGATCCGCGCGATCGCGAGCGTTGCGCGGCGAAGCGCGAACGGATCGGCCGACCCCGTCGGCGTGAGACCTATCCCGAAGCAGCCCACGAGGGTGTCCGCGCGATCGGCGATGGCCAGGCACGCGGCGAGCTTCTCGCTCGGCACCACGTCGCTCGCCGACTTCGGCAGGTAGTGATCTCGGATGGCGTCTGCGACCAACGGATCGAGCCCCTCGGCGTTGGCGTACCAGCGGCCCATCACCCCTTGGAGCTCGGGGAACTCGCCGACGATCAGCGAGACCAGATCGGCCTTCGCCAGCTTCGCCGCATCGATCGCGCGCGCGTCACCAGAGAGCTTCTCCGCGAGCGTGCCCACCCGCGCGACCTTCTCGCCGACAGTGCCGAGCTTGGTCTGAAAGACGATCCCGTCGAGCTTGGCGATGCGCTCGTGCAGGGGCTTCTTGCGGTCTTCGTCGACGAAGAAGCGCGCGTCCTTCAGGCGTGCGCGCAAGACCCGATCGTTGCCGCGGGCGATGCTCGCTTCGTCCTTCGCGGTGTTCACCACCGCCAAGTAACGCGGCATGAGCTCGTCCGTGCCGGGCTTGCGCACCGCGAAGTAGCGCTGGTGACCGCGCATCACCGCGACGATCACCTCGCTCGGGATGGCCAGGAAGTCATCGTCGAACGATCCCGCGATCACGTGGGGCTCTTCGACGAGCGAGGCGTTCTCTTCGACCAAGAAGTCGTCGGGGACCACCTCGCCGGAGATGCTCTTGGCCTTCGCTTCCAAGGCCGTGAGCATGCTCGACCGACGCTCGGATTCATCCGCCAGCACGTGACGCTCGCGGAGCGCGTCGAGGTATCCGGCGGCGCTCGCGATCGAGAACGAGGCGGGCGAATAGAAGCGATGCCCTCGGCTCTCGCGCCCCGCCTCGATGTTCGCGAAGCTCGCCCCGATCGGCTGATCGCCGAAGAGCGCGACCAACCAGTGCACGGGGCGACCGAACGCGAACTCGCCGATGCCCCAGCGCATGCTCTTGGGGAACGGGATGCGTCCTGGGAGCGCGGTGAGAATCGCGGGGAGCACGCTCGCCGTCGGCTGCCCCTTCTCCTTGCGGGTGACGGCGGCGTACTCGCCCTTCTCGGTCTTCACGATCCGCACGTCCTCGACGCTCGCGCCGTTCTTCTTGGCGAAGCCCTCGGCCGCTTTGCCGGGCTTGCCGTCCGCGCCGAACGCCGCGCTCTTGGGCGGTCCGAGCACCTCTTCGTCCAGATCCGGCTGGGCGTCGGCGACCGAACGCGCCAACACGGTCAGCCGACGAGGCGAGCCGTACGCGATGATCTCGCCGTGTCCGATGCGCGCGGCGTCCAGCGCGCCGCCGAGCAGCGCGGGCATGGCCTTCAGGGCTCCGTTCACGTACGACGCGGGCAGCTCTTCACAGCCGATCTCCAAGAGCAGATCCTGGGCGCTCACTTCGCACCTCCGCTCGTATTCGACACGCTCGGGGCAAGCAGCGGAAAGCCCAGCGCCTCGCGCTGCGCATACCAGGACTCACAGACGGCGCGCGCGATGTGCCGCACCCGCGCGATGTAGCGCTGGCGCTCGGTGACCGAGATGGCGCCCCGGGCGTCGAGCACGTTGAACGCGTGGCTGCACTTGATGACGCAATCGTAGGCGGGCAGCACCAAGCGGGTCGTCGCGTCGTCACTCTGGAACAGAAGGACGTTGCCCTTCCCCTTCGTGGTGCCGAGGCCCAAGAGCGCGTGGCACTGCGCTTCCCACTGGTCGAACTGGGTCAGATGCCAAGCGACGTCCGCGCGCTCGAAGTTGTACGTGCTCCACTCCCACTCGGCGCGTTTGGCGATCTCGCCGTACTTCACGACCTGTCCACCCTCGCCGAGATGACCACCTGAGCGCCCGTACTCGAGGTCGTAGACGGTATCGACGTCCTGCAGGTACATCGCGATGCGCTCGAGGCCGTAGGTGAGCTCGCCGGAGATCGGCTTGCAGTCGAGGCCGCCCACCTGCTGAAAATAGGTGAACTGCGAGATCTCGAGGCCATCGAGCCAGACTTGCCAGCCCAGGCCCCACGCGCCGAGGGTCGGCGACTCCCAGTCGTCCTCGATGAAGCGGATGTCGTGCTTGTCGGGAAAGGTTCCGATGGCGCGCAGCGACTCGACGTAGAGCTCTTGGATGTCGAGCGGCGCCGGCTTGAGGATCACCTGGTACTGGTGGAACTGCTGCAAGCGGTTGGGGTTGTCGCCGTAGCGTCCATCCGAAGGGCGCCGCGAGGGCTCGACGTAGGCCACGTTCCAGGGCTCGGGGCCGATGGCGCGCAGGAACGTGGACGGGTTGAACGTACCCGCGCCCACCTCGGAGTTGTAGGGCTGCACGATGAGGCAGCCGCGCTCCGACCAGAACTTGGTGAGCGCCAGGATGAGCTCCTGAAAGTTCAGGGCCTTCGTCATTCGTCTTCTTCTCCGTCGCCTGGGGAGGCGGGTGCCGCGTCGTCTTCGTCGTCGCTTGCTGCGCCGAGGTTCTGCAGCTCTTGCTGATCGGACTCGCCGCGTGCCTCGCGCTCGAGCGCGTCGATCTCGTCGTCGGTGTAGTGGTGCGCCTGCACCGCGATGTCGCCGATGGTCTCGATCTGCTCGCCCATCTTGCGCTGGAAGAGCGCGCGGCTCTCCTCGGTGAGCTCGCCAATCTCGCGCAGCGTGGGCAGGTCGCCCAGCGAGGGAAGCCCGAAGAACTCCAGGAACTGAGGCGTCGTGCCGTAGAGCAGCGGGCGCCCCGCTTCGTCCTTGCGGCCCAAGATTCGGAGCATCCCCTTGTCGAGGAGCACCTTGAGCGCGGAGCCGCAGTCGACGCCGCGGATCTCCTCGAGCTCCGGGCGGGTCATGGGCTGGCGGTACGCCATGATGGCGAGCGACTCGATCTGCGCGCGGGTGAGGCGGGCGGGTTTCTTCGCCACCAGCTCGCGTACGAACGGCGCCGAGCTCGCCGCCGAGCGGAACTGAAAGCCGCCTGCGACCTCCACCAGCTCGATGCCGCGGCCGCGGTACTCGAGGATGAGCTGATCGATCAGCGGCTCCACGTCGGCGATGCGGGTGCGCGCGATCTTGGTGAGCATCTTGATCGTGAGCGGCTTCTCGGCGACGAAGAGCAGGCTCTCGAGGATGGTCTTGAGGTGATCGGACGACGCCGGCGCGGCGGTGGCCTTCTCTAGGCCCGGGCCTTCCTCGTCGTCCTCGAACGTTTCGGGCTCTTCGTCGTCGGCTTCAGCTTCAGGCGCGGCCTCAGCTTCAGGCGCGGCTTCAGCTTCAGTCGCGGCATCCACGTCAGTCGCTGCTTCGGCTTCGGTCGTAGCTTCGGATTCGGTCGCTTCGACGCCCTCCTCGGTCACCGTCGTGTCCGAGCCTGCATCTGCTTTCTTCGGCCGCCGCCGGCCTCGCTGACCGCTCACTCTTCTTCTCCGTCGCCGCCCGCGCGCTCGATCATCTGGCCTGCGGCGGGGGCGGGATGGTGCTCGTCCTCGCCGTCTGATTCAAGCCCATCCAGCGAGATCGACCGGTCTTCGGGCGGCCCTTGGACGGGGCTCTCCTCGAGCGGCGCTTCGAGCGACTCCTCGGGCAATTCGTCCAGCTCGGGCTCGCCTTCCGCCTCGCCCAGCGGGTCCTCGCCCGGGCGCGCGATGCTCGGCTCGATGGTGTCGTCGTCGTTCGCCGCACCCCCGCTGTCCGGGTCGCCGGACTCGCCCGACTCGTCGAGGATCCGGTACTCCAGGTGAATCGGTTCGAGCGCGCCCGGCTGGTAGATGCGGGCGAGCCGACGCTTGCTCATCTCCAAGATGGCCAAGAACGTCACCACCAAGTCGTAGAGCGAGTTCTGGTCCTCGAAGAGCTCGTCGAAGCGGCAGGTCCGGCGGCTCGCCAGCATCGCCAAGATCTCCGAGACCCGCTCTTGGATACCGATGCCCTCGCTGGTCACCTGGAGCGCGAGCTCCTTGTTGGCGCGCTTGAGGACCGCTTGGAACGCGTCGAGCAGCTTGAAGAGACCGATCTCGGCCAGCGGCGCGGGACCGCTCGCCTCCTCGGGCTGGGTGCCGCGGAAGAAGACGTCGCGACCCGCCAGGCCTCGCGACGCCAGCTCCGCGCCCGCCGCCTTGTACTTCTGGTACTCGAACAGCCGCCGGATGAGCTCGGCGCGAGGGTCGATCTCGTCGTCGGGATCGGTGCTGTCGTCGTCCGCCTGGGTGGGGTCGGGCGGCAAGAGCATCTTGCTCTTGATGAGCGCGAGGGTCGCCGCCATCACCAGGTACTCGGCGGCCACGTCGAGATCCAGGCGCTGCATCACCTTCAGATAGGCGAGGTAGCGCTCGGTCACGAACGCGATGGGCAGATCCAAGATCTCCAGCTCGTGCTGCTGCACCAGATGCAGCAAGAGATCGAGCGGACCCTCGAACTTCGGCAGCGAGAGCTGGAAGTTGGGATCGAGAGGCTCCGGAGCGCTGTCCTTGGCCATCGGGGGCGGGCGGCATAGCGCGCAGCGTGGCTGGCGTCGAACGCGGTGATCACCCGCTCCACATGCGAACGGCCCGGTGCACTGCACCGAGCCGCTCGTGGGACTGCAAGCGCTGCTTACCGGGCGTCGCTCACGGCGTACCGCTCGGTAGGCAGAAGCTGGGAAAGCCGGGGAACGGCGGGGGCATCTGGCAGCAGATCTCCGGCATCATCGTGATGAAGTTCGACCCGATGGAGCAGGGCTGCTCGGGGTCACACACGGCGCCGCAGGTGACGCAGTTGTTGCTGTCCTGCGGAACGCACGCGTCCGCGCAGCACAACTCACCAAGGCTGGTCATGGTCGCGGGCTCGCAGAAGTCTGCGCCGCAGGGCATGCGGCACATGCCCTCCTGACAGACACCGCCGGTCGGGCAGACGATGCCGCACCCGCCGCAGTTGGCCGCGTCCGAGTCGGTCGTGATGCATGCGGGGCCCGCGCCGCCGTTGCAGCACTCGGTGCCGTCGCCGCACGCCGCCGCGCCGCACACGCACATCCCGTCGGTGCAGGTTTCGGTGCCGCCGCAGCGGTTGCCGACGGTGCCGCAGTTCTCGCGGTCGGTCATCACGTCGATGCAGCGGAAGGCGCCGCTCACGTTCAGGCATTCCTCGCCCGACAGACACGTGTCCGAGCCACACAAGCAGCTCGGGTTGCTGGCGCCCCCCGCGATGGCGCACCGGCTCGCGGTGACCGGATCGCACATGCGGCCGCAGATGGCGCAGTTGGTGAAGCTCGGGTCGCTGCGACCATCGACGTTCGCGCCGCCGGTGAAGCCGGTGCACGAGACCGAGACCGCGCCGCACATCCGGACACCGCCGACGCACGCGCCGCCGCCAACGTCACGCGGCGCGTCGACAGGCGGTGCGTCCGGCGGCGGGCCGGTGTCGGGCCGCATGACACCGTCGCAGACGCCGTTGATGCACGAGCCCGTGCACTGCATCCCGCACGCGCCGCAGTTGAGTCGATCCGTCAGGATCGCGCGGCAGAGTCCGGCCGCCCCGGTGCCGTCGTCACAACAGAGCGAGACCCCGCTAGGGCACGAAGGCGAGCAGCTCGGGCCGTTGTCGCAGCCTGCGGCCATCGCCGCCAAGAGCAGGAGCGCGAGCCACAACGAAGCGGGGAACGAAGAGAGCGAGAAGCGGGACATGAAGCACCTCGTGGGACGGCAAGTAACGAGGAGGTGACCTTACCGTTGATGGCCCGCCCCCCGATAGACCCATCTCCTCGCATTCCTTGCGCTAACTCACGCGCTCACAGCGCCCGCTCAGAGCGCAGCGAGGACGTGGTCGGTGTGGCCGTCGACCTTCACCTTGGGGAAAGCCTTCCTGATGCGACCGTCCGTGATCACGAACGTGCTGCGAATCACGCCCGTGCTTTTTTTGCCGTAGAGGACCTTCTCTCCGTACGCCCCATACGCGGCGTGCACCTTCAGATCGGGGTCGGAGAGGAGCACGAAGTCCAGATCGTACTTGGCTTTGAACTTGGCGTGGGACGCGAGCGAGTCCTTGCTGACCCCGAGGACCACAGCGTTCTTCTTCGCGAGCGCTTTGGCCGCGCCCTGAAACGCGATCGCCTGGCGGGTGCACCCCGGGGTGTCATCGCGGGGATAGAAATAGAGGATGAGGTTCCGGTCCGCGTAGTCCGCGAGGCGATGGGTCTTGCCGTCGCTGCCTTCGAGCGAGAACGCGGGCGCCTTCTGTCCGTCAGTGGGCGCGGCGCTCGGTGGGTGCGCGGCCGGCTTCGCTGGCGCTGCTTTCTTCGGAGCAGCCTTCTTCAGAGCAGCGGCCTTGGGGGCGGGCCTGCCCTCTTCTTTGGCGGGAGCGGACTTCGAGCCGGTCTTCTTGGTGGTGGCCATGGGGGGCGGACTCTAGCCGGGAGCCCTGGTGTGCGTCACGAGCTTGCAACGCAGGAGGCACATCGGCATGATGCCGCGCTTCGTCTGGGCGCTGTCGCTCAGGCCGACTTCCGGAGGTTTCCCGATGCGCGCAGTACTCCCCCTCGCTTGTGTGATCGCCCTGGCCGCCATTGGCTGCGGCGACGACCCGATCGTCATCATCCCGGACGACACCGGCGGCGGCGGCAACGACGCCGGCATGGGCGACACGGGCGGCGGTGTCACCGACACCGGCGTCGACGCGCCGGCCAGCGGTCCCTGCGGCACGGTGAACGCGGCTGAATTGGAGCCCCTTCCCGCGTCCTGCCTTCCCCGATGCTCGGCGGCGACCTTCAGCGCAGTCGCAGGCTGCTCGGGCGCGACGGCCGCGATGTGCCAGCAGAACGCTGTCGCCGCGGACACGACGCCGGGTGCGCTCGTGAACGCCGGCGGCGCCGCCCCGCAGGAGTTCACCTGCGACGAGTGCTTCGGCTATCAGATCCAGTCGTGCCTCATCGATACCTGCCCGGACGAGATGATGGCGTTCCTCGCGTGCGCAGCCACGGATCCCGCGACTGCGAACAGCCGCTGCGCGACCGAGATCATGGCCATCAACACGTGCCAGATGGTCATGGCCAATCAGATGGCGATCCAGGCCTGCCAGCAGACCCGTGTGCTCGCCTGCTTCGACATGTGATCCTTCGACGACTCTCACGCGAACGGCGCGCTGCTCATGCAGCGCGCCGTTTCGCGTTCGTCTCGGCGCGTTCGCAATGAGCACCGACGATGTGTACCCTCGGTAAGGCCGTCGAGCCTCGACGCTTCGAGGAGGACAGAGATGCGCTCCACCCATGATTCCTACGGGCGTTGGTCTGCGATACACGACAGTGCCCGGTTCCTCTCGCTGTCGCTGATCCTGATGGGGTGCACGCCCGCCCCTCATCCGCCCGACACAGCGCCCGCTGACGCAGGGCCGGGGCGGGACGTCGGAAGGATCGACGGGGGCGCCGACGCGGGGATGACCGTCGACGGGTCCGTCCCCGGCGATGCGGGCACCCTCGCCGACATCGGTCTGGCTTTTGATGCGGGCGGTGACGCCGGACCGACGCCGATCACGGCCACGACCGCCGCCAACGAGATGACGTGCGGCTTCAACGTGGGGAACACGTTCGAGACCAACCAGCATCCGCGTATCCCGATGTCGGTGAACGCGATGATCGACGCGTACTACGCGCAGGGCTACCGCATGGTGCGCCTGCCGGTGCGTTGGCTCGACTCGGACTGGGGCGAGGGCTCGCTCGCGGACGACGCCGGCGTCGTGAATCGGGATCACCCCCGGCTCGCGAGCATGGCGAGCGTCATCGATCACGCGCTCGAACGAGGCATGTACGTGGTGCTCGACGCCCATCACGAGGACTGGTTGTTCGACAACGCTTGGAGCCCCGGACAGCTCGCGATCTTTCGCACCCTGTGGACGGACATCTGCGAGATCTTCGCCGACCGCGGCTACGGCCTGGTCTTCGAGGTGGTGAATGAGCCCCACGGGACGCTCGTCGCGGACGCCGCCGCCGTTCGGTCTCTGAACCAGACTGCTTACGACGTGATTCGGGACTGCGGGGGCCACAACGCCGAGCGCATCATCGTGATCGACGGCGACGACTGGGGGAGCCCCGCGTCGCTTCGGATCACCTGGCCCAGCGTGACCGACATCCCCGGTGGCGGTGACGATCCCTATCTCATGGGCTCGATCCACTACTACTCGCCAACGGCGCTGACCCACGCGAGCAACGCGGCAGGCATCGACACGGCGTGGACGGTGGAGTCCATTGGTACCTCGATGGACCGAACCGTCGTGTGGGCCGATGGGCGGTTGCCCATCTACGTCGGCGAGCTCGGGGTGAACTGGAACCAGCACGCCCACACGATCAACGACAACGTTCGCTCCTGGTACACGGCGGTCGCATCGGAGACGCGGGATCGAGGTTGGGCGTTCGCGCTCTGGGATGACGGCGGTTGGTTCCGGGTCATGAACCGCTCCGATCAGACCTTCAACGGGCTGGAAGTCGCCGCATGCACTGTGGACTAGACCTGGCGGGAGTGCTGGAAGGAAAGCTGTTGCGGCGACGCGACAGCTCGAGCCGCACACCCGTCGATATTCCGGGGAGCGTCGAAGTGATCGACCAGCCCGGCGATGCCCCTGACCTGGTCGTGTTCTACGTCGACCGGCTCTCCTACCTGGACGACTACGACGTGTACACGGACGGCGATCGACCGTTCGTGATCGTGGCCCAGGGCGACATCGTCATCGACGCCAGCATCACCGTGAACGGGATTGGCTTTCCATCCGCCGTGTGCCCGCCCGCATCACCCGGCGAGGGGCCCGGCGGAGGCGGCTTCTCCACGGGCGGCAGCGGTGGAGGCGGTGAGGGCGGAGCCTTCTGCACCCTGGGCGGCCTCGGCGCGGGGATGACCAGCCACGCGGGAACCGTGTATGGCAATCCAGAGCTCGTCCCGCTCATCGGTGGTTCGAGCGGTGGCATTCCCGGGAACTCCTCCTACAACGGCCACTCGGGAGCGGGGGGCGGGTTGATGCAGCTCGTGTCGGCGACTCGAATCGAGGTTCGGGCCGCTGGTATTCTCGAGGCGGTCGCGCCGTCGTTCGGGCAAGACGCTGCGTCGAACGGCTCCGGTCGTTACGGCGGCGGTGGCGGCGCCGGCGGGGCCATCCTTTTGGAGGCGCCCGAGGTGATCGTGAACGGGACCATTCGAGCGACGGGAGCACCGGGCGGAGGCGCTCCGTATGCTGGCGCCGCGGCGACCTCGACCATGTCAGCCGGCGCCGGGACGAACGCGAGTTCGCGGTGGGGCGGCGGAGGTGGTGGGCTCGGGAGGATCCGTATCAACACCGCATCCAGCCCGATGGTGGCGATCGATGCGCTCCTCGTCCCCAATCCCGCATCCGGGTGTGCCAGCTACGGACCGTTGCTGCCGGAGACGGCGGGACTGGGTGAAACGATCGACTGCGAGGCGACGCCCGATCCTGCGACGACGTGCGACCGCTGCCTCGACGACGCGTGCTGTGCGGCGGTCACCGCCTGCGCGGCGAGTACGCTGTGCTCGACCTGCGTTGCATCATCGTCGCCCGGGCCCGGATGCGGGGCGGATCCGGACTATGGAGCGTGTGCTGCGTGCGCCGCCGCGAGCTGCGCGTCGGCGTGCGCGCGCTGACGAGAAGCGACGCGCAGCAGCCGGTCCCGAGCGGCGGGAGAGAGCGCTGGCGGCTTTCGAGTCGACGTTGAATGCTCCGGCCCCCGATGACCTCGCGCACGTTCGTGATCGGCGACGTCCACGGCTGCGTGGACGAGCTGGACCTCCTCCTCGACCGGCTCGCGCCGACTGCAGACGACTCCGTCGTGTTGGTGGGGGATCTGGTGAACAAGGGGCCCGAATCGCTCGCGGTGATGAAGCGCTGTCGCAAGATCGGCGCGCGCGCCGTGCTGGGCAACCACGACGATCTTCTCCTGCGCTGCGTGGCGGCGCGGCGGCGCGGGGACGACGGCGCCTTCCCGGACGGGGTGAAGAAGCTCGCCAAGAAGATCGACGACGAGGACCTGGCGTGGCTCTCAGCGCTCCCGCTCTACCTCGATCTCCAAGAGCACAAGACCGTCGTGGTGCACGCGGGGCTGCTCGCCGGGGTGGCGCTGGCCCGTCAGGAGCGCACCCATCTGTTGAACATGCGGAGCATCCAGAGCGACGGGACCCCCAGCAAGCGCATCGAGGACGGCTTGCCCTGGGCGTCGCTTTGGATTGGCCCCGCGCACGCGATCTTCGGACACGACGCCATCCGCGGCCTTCAGGAGTGGCCGTTTGCGACCGGCATCGACACGGCGTGCGTGTACGGCGGGCGGCTCACCGCGATCGAGCTGGGGACCCGTCGCCTCACGTCGGTGCCCGCCAAGAAGGTCTACTGCATCCCAGGCAAGAGTGTCGCTGCCCTGATGGATCGCAAGCGGTGAACGCGCTGAAGATTCGAGCCGGCACGATCGAGGAGGTGCGCACCGCGCGCGCGCTCCTCGTCGCGCTCTCGCCGCGCGACGGCCGGCCGCGGCAAGCGATCGTCGTGCTCGACGACGAGGGGGTGCCGCGCGCGTACCTGAACGAGTGCCGCCACATCCCCGTGCCGCTCGATGGGGGCAGCGGCTACGTGCTGGATCACACCAAGCGCTTCTTGATGTGCGGCACCCACGGCGCGCTCTACCAGCGTCGTGATGGGCACTGCGTCACTGGTCCTTGTCGGGGCGAGCGGCTCTTGCCGCTGGGGATCGAGCGCGAAGAAGACGTGCTGTTCGTGATCGATTGAGCTGGATTGCGCTTTCAATGCGCGCCCTCCTGTGGCGACCACGTGAGCTCACCTCGCTCGAAACGCTGGGCGACGCCCTCCCCTTCGGTGCGCTGATCTTCGGTGGGGAATCCCAGATCGCTCTTCAGACCGCCGCGGGTTTGCCACGCGCCGTAGAGCACGCCCGAGATCGCGCGCGCGCCCAAGCGGGGGTGTGCCAGGACGACGCCGCGGGTGCAGGGGAGCATGCGTGTGGCTCCGTCGGGGGCGGTCTGGATGGGATCGCTGGGCCATGCGAGCGGTGATCGCGCGGCCCCGAGCGAGAGCCAGTGTTTGTAGAGAGGATCGGTGTCGCGGAAGACCAGCGGAGTCAGCGGCTGACCGTCGGCGCCCGCCCACACGAAGATGCCACCCGCGGCGAAGCGCATCGCCATGCCGTGGTGCGCGCCCTCTTCCATGTTCGCGTGCGGCGGCATCGCGGCGCCCAACGGCCCGCGCGCACCGCCCGCCTCGGCGTGAGCGTGTTCGATCACGGCACTGAGATCAGGGCTCGCGTCCGCGCTCGAGTTGCCGGGCGTCGGCTTCACTGGCGTCGGCTTCGCGGATGGGATCGGCGCGGGCTTTCCACCCGCTCCAGTGATCAAAGCGCCCGCTGCGATCACCGCGGCGCCCGCACCGATGATCGGGTTCGTCGTCACCTTCGCGGCGACGGGGTCCGCGCGGTCGGGTCCGCGCTCGCGTTCGCCAGCTCGCACCTCCGCGGTCTTCGTCAGCTGCGCCACCGCCGCGCGCTCATCGAGTCCGTCGTCCCAAGGCAGCAGCTGGTGTGCGGGCGCGCTCCCGCCGGCGCGCATCAGCGCGAGCACTGCTTGGCTTCGATCGCCGCCGATGGTGACCCCGACGTCGCGGCCTCGTAGTCCCTGCATCACGCCAGGCGCCACGCCCGAGAGCAGGCCGCCCGCGAGGCCCGCGAGCAGGCTGCTGCCGGTGAACATCCCGATCGCGAGCTCCGCGCCCACGCCCGCGACCTGACCCGCGACGCCAGCTCCGCCTGACGCCCCTCCACGCGAGGGCTCGGCCGCGGGCACCTGACGTAGATCCACAGGCGGCGGCGCCTTGGGATCGTGCGCGCCGCTCGCTAGCCTCAAGGCCCATGCGTTGCGGGTCCAGCTGCGGTTGCCCAGGTACGCGTAGGGCATGTAGCAGTAGCCTCGATCGCCCCAGTCATCGCCCCACGAGTTGCGCACTACGAAGGTGCGTCGTCGGTCGTCGTAGCCCACCAGTGAGAGCGCGTGTCGACCGTGCTTGGCGTCATCCCGATCACCCGCAGAGGGAATCGAGATCATCCCGTTCGAGGGCGGCGTCATGAACGACTCGGTCACCCGCGTTCCGAACACCACCGGGAACCCCGCGGCCAGACACGCGCGCATCGCGTCGACCTCGATGTCGATCGACCACCAGTCGCTGACCTTGTGGCGCGCGGCCTCGGTGTAGATCGGCTCGGGCGGCTGTATCGCGAAGAGCCCACGCAAGTACGGCCAGCTCTTCTCGGTAGGGACACCGACGCGCGACAGCACCCGGATCCCATCGACCACGGTGGCGCCCACGTCCTCGCGCACCCCGCCATCCCAGAGGCGCTGGTTGTAGTAGACGAAGATGCGCGAGAGATCGGTGCGCTCGCCACGCTCGCGCACCGTGAGGTACTCGAGCGCCCCCACCAGCGCGTTGGCGCAGCAGCTCCCGAGCGCGCCCTGATCCTCGACCGCGGACATCCATGGCCTCAGATCGACCGCGCCCGGCAGGTTCGGCAGCGGCACCCGGCTGGTGAAGGACTTGCGAGGGAAGTCGTCGTCCCCGTCATCGCGGCAGGCGCCCAGCGCTATCTGGCGGCCGAGGTAGCTGCCGAACGTGAGTCCGAGGGATCGACCGAGGGAGCTTCCGAGCATCGAGGTGGAGCTTACTCCGCGGCCGTCAATCGAGGTCTGCGCTCGAGCGCGCTGCCAGAAGCGCCTCGAGCACCGGAAGCTGGGCGATGTCCTTGGGCCGTCCCGTCGCGCGCTTGCTCGCGACGATTCGCTCGATGGACAGCAGGCGAATGGCCCGCCCTGCGCTCAATGAGCGGTGCCAGCTGCACGAGTCGGCCCTCGGGCCAAACACTCCTCGGGCGACCGTCGAAGGTTCACGAGCGCGTGGTAGACGAGGCTCACATCGAGCTCGGGACGCTCGCTCGTGATCGCGTGCGCCCGCCGCCAGAGACGCTCGTTGTCGAGCACCCAGGCCTTCTCGTCGTCGCTGAGTTCGTGGAGCACGCGGCATCGTAGCCTCGCTCCGCCGGGGTGAAGCTCGTCAGTCGGTCGGGCGATGCGAGCCGTTGGCCCTTTCAATCGAGGTTCGCGCTCGTGGTGCCCGCGCCCACGTTCGCGGTGATGAACGCGAGGATCGCTTCGGGCACGGGGTTCGCGTCCGTATGCGGCGCGGTGAGCGGATCGATGTGGGTCATGAACGTCGCGTCTACGATGCGGTAAGCGAGTTCGTCGGTGCGCGCAGTTCCCGCGTTGGGGCGATCGGCGCCCAGCGGCGCGCCTCGAGCGCGCGAGGCTTCGAAGCTCGCCACCGATCGAAGGCCCGCGGCGATCGCGAGCACCGGCGCGTCCATCAGCGCCCCGTCGAACGCGCGCAGATCCAAGGTCGCCTGCCATCCGTCTTCCGCCACTGCGAGCCCGCCGACGGCCGCGAGATCGATCGGCAGGCGCTGAGGGAAGTACCACTCACCGAAGTTGGTGCGGCCCAGGGTCCACGAGTACGCGAGCGACTCGATGGGGGTGAACTCGGCGGGGTCAGCATCTGGTGCGTCGATCCAGGTGTACGTCGCGTCGGGGTCGCTTGGATGGATCAGACGCCCGCCCAGTAGGCCGTCGTATTCCTCGCTCGGCCCGCCCATCGCCGCGCCGCACGAGACCGCGGCGAACGACAGACCATTGGATGCACTGTCGAAGCCCCAGCCCAGCGCGGCCTCGTTCGTCATGTCGGGGACCCGCCCGACCGGCAGCCCCAGCAGCGTGCCGAGGGTGCGGTTGCGGGCGACGTCGTGGACCACGGCGTCGGGTGCGGTGAGCGCCTCGAGCGAGAGGATCTCCGCGGTGGTGTAGACGCCGACCCCGAGGAGCGGGAGCTCCACGAATCGGGTGGTGGTGCGGATGCTCTCGAGCCCCGGCGACGGCATGAAGCCATCACTCGTGCCTTCGAGGTACGCCGTCTCCTCGGCGGGGACCTCGCCCTGCGCACCGTCGATCAGGATGACGCCGGCCAACAGATCGGCTCCGCGGGTTCCGTCCTCGAAGCGCCACGCGGCGAACGTCTCCGCGAACGTGCCGCCCAGGCTGTGGCCCATCAAGAACACGTGCTCCACGCGATCGGCCTCGGGGATGCGCGAGATAAGCGAGCGCACGTCCTGGACGTGGGTGGCCAGGCCCCACTCGCTCATGAAGCCGAGGCTCTCTTGCACTCGGTAGCCGCCGAAGCGCTCGCCGCCGACGGTGTCGGCGCCGCGGTAGTAGCCCTTGGCGATCTCCGCGTTGCCGCTCGCCTCGGCTGCATCGAGCCCGCGCAGATCCTCCATGAGGTTCGCGCGCCTGTCGATGGCCCACACCTCGATGGGATCGCCGCTCGCGATGGAGGCTGCGACGAGCTCGCGCGCCAAACGATCGAAGCTGCCCGCGCCGCCCAAGAAGCCGGGCATCGCCAGCACGATGGCTCTGGCAGGTGCGCCGCCGTGGTAGCGCGCGATCTGGGTCGCGTTGAACTCTGTCGGGGTGACATCACCGGTCGTGGGGTTGGGCGGCGCCTGGTAGGTCGGAAGTCGAAGGACGTCGCGAACGACGCCGCCCTCGAGCGTGTGCGATGCGGGCACCTCCATCAGCGGCCAGTCGGTGACCGGTGCATCCGTCGCAGCGATGGACGTATCGAGCACACCCGCGTCGTCGATGGCGGGGGTGTCACAGGCGGCGAGCGAGAGGACCAAGAGCAAGGAAAGTTGGCGCATGCGGCGAAGCGTCGTTGGAGCCGGACGACGTTGCAAGCCGCGACGTTGCAAGCTCAGGGCTTGAGCAGCGCGTTCGTGCTGAGCGCAGCTCCCGCCACGCTGCGGTGGGCGAGCGCGGCATAGCGAGCTTCACGGTAGGCGAGCAGGCCCGCGTAGCATCGTGCCAACGCGGCCGTGGGTGCAGCGCCCGCGGCAGGCGCCCAGTGATCGCCCCAGACGACTGGTTTTGGCCGGGCGACATATCGCGCGAGCAAAGCGTCCATGCGCGAAGGAGGGCTCGCGAGGTGCACGGTGGTGGCGGTCCGACGCAGACGCTCGAGGGTCGCCGCGGGGAGATAGATCACGCTCCCCGTCGTATCGATCACGTGGTCGCCCGGAGCCGCCGCTGCGTCCATCGCCGCCTCGGTGAGCTCAGCCTCGAGCGCCAGATACTCGGCTTCACGCTCGGCCCGTCCAGGCATCCACGGCATCCCCATCCAGCGCCCGACGGTCTCGACGGGGCGCTCACCGGGGAGCGACGCACAGAGGTCGCCGATGCGCATCGCGATCGCAGCGTCCACGTCGTGGCGGATGAAGCCGCGCCGTGCGAGCGCCGCCGCGTGATACGACTTGCCGACACCAGACATGCCTACCAGCGCGAGGATCATGGGCCGGCCATCCAATCGGCGACGCTGCCGCCCCGAGGCGCGTCGATCATTCCTTCCGAGATCATCGTTGGCTGGCGGAGCATCACAGGGACGGCCCCGAACGCCACACCGTCGGATATCCCACTCCACACGAGCGCATCTCCGTCCAACGCCACCAGAAGCGAGAGCACGGCGTCGTCTGCGCGAATCAGCGCCACGCCGTTCGCCTGGGTCGCCGCGAAGATCCCTCGCCCAAAGTAGCGAAACGACGCTGTACAGGTGATGGCCAACGCGCGGATGCGGAGCGGATCTGCCTCGATCGGATCTGCCTCGATCGTGACCCGCTGCGCGCGCTCGCCGTCGCACACCACGAGCTCACCGTCGCCGCCCGCCTCGAGACGGCCGGGGACCTCGCCGAGCGGCGTCAGATCGGGCCAGAGCCACAGCGTGACTGTCTGCTCGCCCCTCACTGCGATGACGCCGTCGAGGACCATCAGCCCGGATGCGCCTGGCACGGGCGCCTCACCCAGCATCACGCCGCGCATGCTCATCCGGCGGAGCACCCCGCCCGCGACCTCCGCTATCTCGATGTGGTCTTCCCGCTCGATGACGGCGAACGATGTGACGATGGGGCTGTCGAAGCTCGTCGGGTGCGGCCCGATCGCAGGAAGCCAGCCCCCGCGGCGCCGAAGCGAGGGAACCTCGAAGATCGACAGCTCGCGCTGAGGACCGAACGGCTGCGCGTCGTGCACCAACAGGTCTCGTGCGAAGACCATCTCGTTCGTGCGCGGCGGCACCGCGGCCTCCCCGATGCGCGCCCCGGTGCGCAGGTCGAACGTGCGCAGGCGCGGGCCCGCCGCGAGCACGAAGAACGTCCCGTCCGGGGCGAACGCGACCGGGAGCGTGCACGGGCTGTTCATGCACGGGAGCGCCTCTCCCGGGTCGAGCGCGACGGCTGCACGAAGTTCGCCCGAGGGCTCACGAAGCTCGAGATGCGTTGCCCCTTGGACCAGGTGAGTCCCGTCGGCCGCGATAGCGATCGTCGTGAACCCAGAACGAACGGAACGGCCGTCGTCGTGCGCGACGCATCCCTCGGCCACAAGGTAGTGATGCTCGCCCGAGACGAGCTCGAGAGAGCCCGATCCGACGAGCGAGAACGGGTGGCGCGGCCGCTCGGGGCACACCCCGAAGGCGCGCGCCGAGAGCGTCGCGTCCACCCACCAACGCCGCGCGGCTGACGTGACGGCGAGCGTGTCCCCTATTGGACCGATCTCGATGGAGGCCACCGACACCGCGCCTGGACGAACGATCGCACCTGACGCTTGGCGCATGACGATGCCCGTCTCGGTTCGCATCAGCACACCTGCTGGGCCGAGGTGCCGTGACTCGACGTCCTCGGCCTCCTCCACGATTACGTTCCCGCCGCGAGCCGACAACACCCCCCCGCGTATCGAGGCCACAGGCACCGATCCGTAGTACTCGGGGCCGACCACCGAGCTGTAGAACACCGAGTCGCCCACGATTCCAAGCCGCTGGGGGGCCGGCATACTCCGATGCATTCGCTCTTCGCCCGTCGCGAGATCGATGACCGAGATCCCCTCGCGACTTCCCCGCAACACCACAGCGAGACGGGTGCCATCGCGCGACGGAGCGGCGAGCGACACGTGCTCGATGGGATCGAAAGCCCGCTCGAGGGTGTCGGCGTGCAGGACCTCGACTCCGTCGTCGGCCATGATCGCGATCAAGTCGCCTTCCCACACGCACTCGTTCACGGCGCCCTCGCGACGGGCCACCACGCGACCCCGCTCGAGCTCGCGCACGGTGACTCCCGTCTCATCGCACACCAGGGCCCGTCGATGGTCCGGAGAGAACACCACGCCTTCCCCGTGATTGCCGATGGCGAAGCGCGCGTGGATCTCATCGCCGTCGACGCTCAGATCCCGATCGGCGGTGAACGAACGGGAAAGCACGGTGCCAAACGGCGTCCGCAACGTTCGCTCGTACTCATCGGTGGGCCAGTTCCACGGCAACACTGCGCCCAGTTCCGAGTGGGCCAACACCGCCAGCACCCGGTCGGTCGCAGGCTCCCACACGTAGCCGATGCCCCGCTCCACCAACAACGCTCGCTCGTCGTCGAGCCATCCGAAGTACTCCGGCGCATGCGGCAGTACCTGCGGGACGATCACCGTGGCCGGATCGTGAGGCACGGGTGGGCTCGGAGGCGCATCCGCCACCTCCGGCCCGTCGCACGCACAGCCCGCGAGGATGGACGCCAACGCGAGCAGCGCTGCGGCGTCCCCCCTCACGATCACTTCGCGGCGAGCTGGCGCAGTACGTACTGAAGGATGCCGCCGTGCAGCATGTAGTCGGCCTCGGCCGGGGTATCGACGCGCGCTTTGACCTCGAAGGTCTTGGTGCCCCTCGGACCGGTCGCGGTGACCTGCAGCATCTTTCCGGGGTTGATCCCGCCCGCGATGTTGGCGATGGCGAAGGTCTCGGTGCCGTCGAGGCCCAGCGTCGCCGCGCTGTCGCCGCCCGTGAACTGGAGCGGCAACACCCCCATGCCCACGAGGTTGCTACGGTGGATCCGCTCGAAGCTCTCGGCGATGACCGCCTTGATGCCGAGCAGGTACGTGCCCTTCGCCGCCCAGTCGCGCGAGCTGCCGGCGCCGTACTCCTTGCCCGCGAGCGCGATGAGCGCGACGCCCTCGGCCTGGTACTTGGTCGCGGCATCGAAGATCGAGGTGACCGGACCATCGACATCGGTCTTGCCGAAGTAGCGGGTCATACCGCCCTCGGTGCCGGGCGCGACCTGGTTCTTGAGGCGGATGTTGGCGAACGTGCCGCGAACCATCACGTCGTGGTGACCACGACGCGCGCCGTACTGGTTGAAGTCGCGCGGCGTCACGCCGTGTGACTGGAGGTACTCACCTGCAGGGGAGTCCGCCTTGATGTTGCCGGCCGGCGAGATGTGATCGGTGGTGATCGAGTCACCGACGAGCACCAAGCAGCGCGCGCCGCTGATGTCGCCCGCCGGCGCCGGGGTCTCCTTCTTCAAACCATCGAAGAAGGGTGCTTTGGCGATGTAGGTCGAGTCGTCTTCCCACGCGAAGCGGTCGCCCGTCGGCACCTTGGTCGCCTGCCAGTCGGGCGTGCCCTTGAACACGTCGGCGTACTTGCTGACGAACTGATCACGGGTGACGTGCTGCGCCACCAGGTCGCTGACCTCCTTGGGGCTTGGCCAGATGTCCGCGAGCAGCACGGGCTTGCCGTGCTTGTCGGTCCCCAGCGCGTCCTTGTCGAGATCGATGTCGACGGTGCCGGCGAGCGCGTAGGCGACCACCAGCGGAGGCGAGGCCAGGTAGTTGGCCTTCACGTCGGGCGAGATCCGACCCTCGAAGTTCCGGTTGCCCGAGAGCACCGAGACCGCCGTGAGATCGTTGCCGCGGATGGCGTTGCTGATCGGCTCCTCCAGGGGCCCGGAGTTGCCGATGCAGGTGGTGCAGCCGTAGCCGACGATGTTGAAGTGGATCTTCTCGAGGTAGGTGAGCAGACCCGACTTGGTCAGGTACTCGGTCACCACCTGCGAGCCGGGCGCCAGCGAGGTCTTCACCCAGGGCTTCACGGTGAGCCCGCGCTCGACCGCCTTCTTGGCCACGAGGCCCGCGGCCACGAGCACATACGGGTTGCTGGTGTTGGTGCAGCTCGTGATCGCCGCGATCACCACGTCGCCGTGGCCCACGTCGAAGGTGCGGCTGCGATCCTCGGTGGGGCCCATGTCGCTGCCCGCGAGATCGACCGCGACCCGCTGGGTGATGCGCGCGCGAACCTTCTCATCGGTGATGGTGCTCGGCGCGGCGCCATCGAAATAGGAATCGAGACCGGTCGCGTCCACGCCAGCGAACGCGGGCAGCCCGCGGCGCCACGCGCGCTTCATGTCTGTGAGAGCCACCCGATCCTGAGGGCGCTTGGGACCCGCGAGCGAGGGGACCACCTCGCCCATCTCCAGGCTGAGGGTGTCGGTGAAGCGGGGCGTCGGGCTCTCCTTGGTGCGGAAGAGACCCTGTTCCTTGCAGTAGCGCTCGCAGAGCGAGATCTGCTCCTCGCTGCGGCCCGTGAGGCGCAGGTAGTTCAGCGTCTCGGCGTCCACGGGGAAAAAACCCATCGTCGCGCCGTACTCGGGCGCCATGTTCGCGATGGTCGCGCGGTCGGCGAGCGGAAGGACATCGAGGCCATCGCCGAAGAACTCGACGAACTTACCGACTACCCCGTGCGCGCGGAGCATCTGGGTGACGGTGAGCACGAGATCCGTCGCGGTGACGCCGGGCTTCAGCTTGCCCTTCAGCTCGAAGCCGATGACCTCGGGGACCAGCATCGCGACCGGCTGACCGAGCATCGCGGCCTCGGCCTCGATGCCGCCGACGCCCCAGCCCAGCACCCCGAGACCATTCACCATGGTGGTGTGCGAGTCGGTGCCGACCAGGGTGTCGGGGTACGCGACGGTCTTGCCGTCGATGTCGCGGGTGAAGACCACGCGCGCCAGGTACTCGATGTTGACCTGATGCACGATCCCAGTGCCGGGCGGCACCACCCGGAAGCCGTCGAACGCGCCCTGCCCCCACTTGAGGAAGCGGTAGCGCTCGCCGTTGCGCTCGAACTCGCGCTGCACGTTGTCTTCGAAGGAGCGCAGGGTGCCGAACGAGTCGACCTGCACCGAGTGATCGATCACCAGATCCACTGGCTGCAGCGGGTTGATCTTCTTGGGGTCGCCGCCCATCGCCGCGAGGCCTTCGCGCATCGAAGCGAGATCGACGACGCAGGGGACACCGGTGAAGTCCTGGAGCAAGACGCGCGCGGGCACGTACTGGATCTCGGTCTCGCCGACGTTCTTCGGGTCGTACTTGGCCAGGCTTTCGATGTCCGCTTTGGTGACGTTCGCGCCATCCTCGTGGCGGAGCAGGTTCTCGAGGAGGATCCGGATCGAGTACGGCAACGTCGCGACGTCGCCGACGCCGTTGAGGGCATCGAGGCGGAAGAGATCGATCTTCTTGCCGGCGACGTCGAGCGTCGCGCGGCTCTTGAATGAGTCGGGGTTCGTCATGTTGCCGCGCGATCTACCACATTCGCTGCACGATTCTCGTGAGAGGTCTTCTCGCGTGTACGCTTGAGATTGGCAGGCGGCCGTGGCATTTTCGCTCCCGTGAAGGTGAGCGTGGGAGCCGGGCTGGTGGGGGCGCTGATCGTGTTGCTCGGCGTGACCTCGGCGCGAGCCCACCGCGGACGAGGCCGATGCACCAGCCTCGGCGCTGGACGACGCCGCCTCGGTCGACGCGGACGTCGAAGCCAAAGCGATCACCCGCCCCGCGACGCCGCGTGCGCCGCGGCCCCCTCCCCCACCGCTCGCCCTGCCTGATCGGGTCTCCCTCGGGATCCGGGTGTCGGGGCGCCCAACCGGGACGCGCGTTCACTTGCGTCCCATCGAGGCGGCGTGGGGGGAGGCCTTTGACTGCACCCTGCCGTGCACGGCGGTGCTGGGTCCGGGCACATGGTCGGTGAACGTCGCGGTCCGCCCAGGGGACGTGCCGCTGCCAATCGCCGGCACGCCCCTCTCGCTGCTGGCGAACGGCAGCCTCGATGTCCGCTACGGTTCTCGTAGCCGTGCGTCCGGTGCCGTGGTGCTCGTGCTGGGAAGCCTCGCCATCCTTGGTTCGCTCGCCGGCGCCATCTCGTTGTTCGGCGGCGCCGATGACGGATCCGCCGGCAGAGCGGCCGACGAAGCGATCGGGTACTTCCTGCTCATCCCGGCGCTCATCCCGGCGCTCGCTGGGCTCGCCATGGTCATCGCGGGCGCAGCACTCGTGTCTTCGGGATCGACCGCGAGCGTCGTCTGGTCCCCCGATCCGTAGCGCGCTGAGCGCGGCGCCCGAGCATCCCGTACAACGCGGCGATGCTCGCGCTCTTCGCTGCGTTTCTCTGCGTGATCGCCAACGGGTTCTTCGTGGCGGCCGAATTCGCGCTCGCCAAGGTTCGGCCTACCGCGCTCGAGGCGCTGGCCAAGCAGGGGGACGCCTCGGCGCGCCGGGCCTTCGAGATCACCAAGCGCCTGGATGCGTACTTGTCGGCGACCCAGCTCGGGATCACTTTCGCGTCGCTCGCACTCGGTTGGCTCGGAGAGCCCGCGATGGAGCAGCTCCTCGCGCCCGTGTTTCAGTGGGCCGGTCTGGATCACGCCAGCAGCGAAGCGGTGGCCGTGGGCATCGGGTTCGCGTTGATCTCGGCGCTGCACATCGTGATCGGTGAGCTGGTGCCCAAGTCGCTGGCGATTCAGCGGCCCGAGGACGTCGCCAAGAAGACTGCGTGGCTCTTGCGAGCGTTCTTCGTCGCCACCTATCCCGCGCTGTGGATCCTGAACAACACGTCGAACCTCGTCCTGCGCATGATGGGCCTGCCGGCGCCTGATCATGCCGAGGGTGCGCTCTCGCTCGAGGAGCTGCGGCTGGTGATCCAGCGCTCCTTCGGCGAGGTCGACCAGAAGAAGCGCGAGCTGCTCGAGCGGGTGCTCCGGGCCACCGACCGACCCGTGCGGGCCGCGATGGTGCCGCGCGTGGACATGGAGATCATCGCGCTCACCGCGGACTACGACGGGCTGCTGCGCAAGGTCCGAAGGCACGGTTTCAGCCGCTTCCCCGTGAGCACGGACGGCGACCCCGATCACATCACGGGCTACGTGTACGCCAAGGATCTCTTGCTCGTGGAGCGAGACCGCGTCGCGAGCACCATCGAGAGCCTGCGCCGCGACATCGTGGTGGTCCCCGAGTCGCGGACCGTGGGCGAGGTGCTCGACGAGCTGCAGCGCAGCGCGATACCCATCGCGCTGGTGGTCGACGAGTACGGGGGCACCGAGGGGTTGGTGACGCTGGATGATCTGGTGGGCGAGATCATCGGCGAGGTGCGCGACGAGCTCCGGAGCTCCCCGAGCTTCGAGGTGGAGGCGTCCGCCGACGGAAGCGTGGTGGCCCACGGAGGGGTCCCGCTCGACGAGCTGAAGCTCGATGGCGCCCGCTTCGAAGACCACGAGGGCGCCGAGACGGTGGGGCGCTACATCCTCGCCGCGCTGGGACGTCTGCCCGCGCCAGGTGACGTGTTACCCCTAGGGGGCTGGGACGTACTCGTCGAAGATGTGCGGGCCCGTCGGGTCCACCGGGTCCGCTTTCGGCGCGTCACTCATGCTCGGGCGGACGCTTAGCGGTCCCGCTCGGATCCGGATCCAAGGCGTCGGCTACTGCTGCTTTCTTGGCGGGCGACAGGAGCTTCATCATCAGGATGAACGCCGAGAGCACGAAACAGATCGCGTTGGTGGCTATCACCTGCCACGAGTCGATGCCGATGCCGTAACCCACCCAGAGCGCGAAACCGGTCACCGTGAACACGTACATGGGCGCGCTCAAACTCTTGGTGTCGCGGGTCTTGATGATGCGCCACGCCTGGGGCGTGAAGCTCACCACGGACGCCACCGAGGCGAACGCGCCCATCACTTCCCCCGCGTTCACCGCCACCTTCCTCGTGCGGAGGTCACGCAGCCTCCAGTCGCGCGCGACGCGCCAAAAATCGCATCGTCGCGTGCTCCTCCGCGCGCAGCGAGGCGTCGAGCTGGGCACGCCGGGGCGCTCGTATGGCCCGCCGCAGTCCCCCCGCCACGTACGCCTCGATCACCGCAGGGTGGACGTAGCTCTTGCGACAGATGGTGGGGGTGTTGCCCAGCCGCGCCGCGACCTCCTCGATGCAGCGAGCGACCACCTGCTTGGCCGCGCGCCGGGTGCCCTTCGGGGCCTGTGCAGCGAGGTGCTCGCACGCGATGACGGTGGCCGACCACGTACGCAGCATCTTGGCCGTGAACGGTCCGCCCATGGCCTCACGCAAATAATCGTTCACATCGTTCGAGGTCAGCGGGTGACGGCCTCCGTCCTCATCGAGCCACTGAAAGAGCCGCTGACCCGGCACGTCCTGGCAGCGGCGCACGATCCGCGCGAGCTTGACGTCGCGCACCGACACCCGGTGGGACTTGCCCGACTTGCCCCTGAACGCGAACGAGACGACGCCGCCCGAAAAGTGGGCGTGACGGTCCTTCAGCGTCGTGAGACCGAACGTGTCGTTCTCTTGAGCGTAGCAATCGTTGCCGACCCGCACGCAGGTCAGTTCCATGAGACGCACCACCGTCGCCACGACCTTCTCCCGACACAGCTGCGGGCGGGCGAGATCCTCGGCGATGCGAGCGCGGAGCAGTGGCAACCCTCCCCCGAAAGCGAGCAGGTGCTCGAACTTCGCCTCCTCACGCACCGCGCGCCAGCGCACGTGGTAGCGGTACTGCTTGCGCCCGCGGGCATCGCGGCCCGTCGCTTGGATGTGGCCGTCGGCCGAAGGACAGATCCACACGTTCTCCCAGGCGGGGGGGATCGCCAGCGCAGCAATCCGGGCGATCGTGAGCCTATCGGTGAGCCGGAGGCCGTGCTCGTCGCGGTAGCCGAAGCCGCGACCGCTGCGGCGACGGCTGATGCCTGCCTCCTCGGCGTGGACGTAGTGCAGCGCCGCGCTGGATGCCGCGGCCGGCCCGCTGTGCAGCAGGTCCGCGCCGTCCACTTCAATCCACGGAGCAAGGCTTCCTCCAGTGTCCATGGTTTGGCCCACAGCAGGGGATGGGCCAGCCCATCCCCGCGCGAAATCAGCGCAGATCGTAGCGACCGATCGAGGCTGCGCGCCGCGGCTGGCGCGGGATGCACCACGCGAGCGCCGAGACTAGGCGCGCGCTTCTGTTGCGTTCGACGCGACCACGTAGCGCTCGCCCTTGGCGTCCAGCTCGCAGAGGACATCACCTGATCGCTGTGCGAGGCCCAGCTCGCGCAAGCTGGTCTTCCGTGGTCGGTAGCCATCGGTGAGCGGGATCGACGGCACGATCCGCAGGTAGCGAGGGCGCTTGTTCAGGGGGAGCGCCCGCTCGATCTCGGCGCTCAGCTTGTCCAGATCGAGCGCGCCGCGCAGCACCAACGCGGCGATCAGCTGTGCGCGCTTGCCATCGGTGCCGTACGCGATCGCGCGCGCCACGCCGGAGCACGTCACCAGCGCGTCCTCGACCTCGACGGTCGTGACCACGCCGCGCTCGGTGCGGACCACATCGGACAGGCGATCCACGAACCAGAAGTCACCGTCCGCGTCGGCGCGCATCAGATCGCCGGTCACGAACCAGGCATCCCCGTCGTCGAAGACCCCTCGCAACAGGCGCGCGCCGGACTCCTCGGAGCCCTCGTCGCCCGTCGCGCTCGCGTAGCCATCGAAGCCCGTCATCGGATGCGAAGGATCGATCTGCGCCACCAGCACGCCAGGCTCACCGCGTCCGGCGAGCATCAGGTTGCCCCGCTCGTCGCGGAGGAAATCACCCGCGCCGTCGCCCGCCTCGAAGTCCCAGGACAAGAGCGCCAAGTCCGCGCTGCCGGGCAGCGACTTGCCGAGCGAGCCGACCTTCTTGCCGGAGGGATTCGCCAGCACCGCGTTGCCCTCGGTGGACGCGTAGAACTCGAGCACACTCGCTCGAGGGAATCTGTCCTTGAGCCTGCGCCACACATCGATGCGCATCCCGCTGCCCGCGAAGAGACGAACCGGCAGCGAGCCATCGAGCGGACCTCGTGGCGCGTCGACCACGTCGCGGAGCATCTCGCCCGCGTAGAACACCACGCTCGCGCCGTAGCGATGCACGTCGCTCCCGAAGGTCGCCACATCGAATCGCGGCGAGAGCCCGAGGCGCGAGCCGCCGACCAGCGCGCCACCCACGGCGACCAACATGCCCGCCGCGTGATGGAGCGGCAGACAGCAGTACACCGTGTCCGAGGACGTGAGCGCGCACGCCGCCGCCGCGCCGAGCGCGGAGAAGGCCCAGCGCCGGTTGGTGATCCGCGCGGGACGCGGGACCTCGCGCCGGCCTGCGGTGAAGATGATCATCGCGAGATCGCTGGCCCGCGCGTCGTCGGGGATGAAGCCGGACGGAAGCGTCACTGTGGCCGGATCGATCGCCTCCATGTCGAGCACATCATCGGGGAGCGCGCGCTTCTGCCCGAAGCCGCCCAGTGAGAGCACCGGCCCCTTGAACGCGGCGCGGGCCTCGGCGGCGTTGTCGGGATCGGTGATCAAAAACTGCATCCCCGAGAGCGCGACTGCCTGCTCCAGGGTGACCCGGGTGCTCTCCGAGCTGAGCAGCACAGCGACGGCGCCCAGCCGGTTCAGCGCAGCGACCAGCGTGAGGTACGAGGGCCTCGTCTCCATCAGCACGCCCACCCGGTTACCGCTGCGGATGCCGCAATGGACCAGTCCCTTCACCACGTGATCGACCCGCTGGTTCGCGTCCTTGTAGGTGAACGCGCGGCCCTTGTAGAGGAAGAACGTGGCGTCCGGGATCGCGAGCGCTTGTTCGGCCAGCGCCTTGCCCACGCCGATGCGGGTGTCGGGGGTGACCTTGCGGAGCTTGGCCAGGCGCGGGACCTGCCATCGAAGGTTGTCGACGAGCTGCGTGACCTGTTCGGCCGCGTCGCCCGCCCGCCGCATCATCGCGTCCACCGCGGTGCTCGCCGCGTCGTAGAAGACGTCGATGTCGAAGGGCAGCTCGTCGAACTCCGCGTCGTCGATGTCCTCGATGTCTTCTTCGTCGCTCGTGGCCTCCTCGAGCAGCGCCGGCGGCTTGTCCCCCGCGTCGGCTTTCCACTTCACGAAATCGATCACGGTGGGCCAAGTGCGCGCGACGGCGCGGCTGCCCACCACCAAGCCGAAGTGTCCCGCGCGGACGGCGACCTCGTACTGCTCGGCCTGCGGTGAGGCCCGCTTGATGGCGCGCACAGCGGGCCCCCGGGCGATCTCGTCGCTCGTCCCGACGAAGTAGAGGATGGGGCAGGTGATGTCCGACAGCGTGACGGTGCGGCCGTCGATCACGAATCCGCCCTGGGCCATGCGGTTGCCGACGATGAACTCGTCGACGAACTTTCGGAACGCGGGCCCCGGCCAGGCCACGAAGCCCTCGCCGGCCAAGAAGCGCCGCCGCGACTCGCGACGCTCGAGCGCTTGGCGGTCGTGCAGGTTTCCCACGAACTCCACCAGCTGCTGGGCCTCTTTGCGAACCGACAGCAGCTTGAAGGCGGTGCTGGTGATGAAGCCCGGCAGGCCGTCGATCGCCTCGAGCGGCTTCTCCAGCGCGCGCGCCGCGCCCGAGATCAGGCGCTTGGTCACTTCGGCCGGCACTCCGGGCAGCGAGCGCTGGATGTCCACTGGTGAGCCGAACGTGATGACCGATGCGACGTTCTTCGATTGGCGGAACGCAGCGACCTGGTACGCGAACATCCCGCCTTGTGAGTAGCCCGCGAGGTGCACTGCGCTCTTGCCCGTCGCCGCCATGATCCGGTCGACTCCCTCGTCGATGGCGCGGACGTGATCATCGAGGGTCCGGTCCATTCCGCCTTCGGATCGCTCCGGCGCGCCGAAGTCGACCAGCCACACGTCGATGCCCGCGGCACCGAGGAGCTGTACCGCCGAGAGCTCGGGCGCGATGTCGTAGACCTCGGAGGTCACCATCAGCGGCGGAATCAAGAGCACTGGCATGAGGCGCGCGTCCGCCTCGCCCGCCGTGTGGTAGTGGCGCAGCGCGTGGACCCGATCCCGGTGCGCGACCTCGTAGGGCGCCGCGTACGGCGCGCCGAGGCGTCCCAAGCGCATGATCTCGAGCGCGTTCTGCGCCCCCGCCGAGAGCCTTCGCGCGGTCTTCTTCAGAGCGCCTGTGCGCCGACGGCGAGCAGGCTTGGGGCTTTCGTTCACGCGGCGAGTGTAGTCTGGTTCATGCGGCGCTGGCGCCCTGCTCGCGGAGCTCTCGGATGCGCGCTCGGAGCGGGATGGAGACCGCGGTGTTGATCAAGACCGCGAAGCCGCAGGCTGCCAGCGCGCCCCATGCGAGGGCGAGGAGCAGCGCGTACCAAGCTCGGGATCGTATCGGTCGAGCAGGCGGGGAAAGGTCAAGTACATCGCCATGGCGGGGAACGCGATCACCGCGCCCACCCCCATCGCCATGAACGCACGGGCCGGGTCCGCTTCGATCAGCGGCAACAGGACGAAGAAAAAGAGAAAGAGCAGGCCGCCTATCCCCTGGCCGCTCAGTAGAGGAGCGCACCGATGATCTTGCGAACCCGGTAGGGCGACGGCATCCCGCTGCCGATCGGCGCACGACTCGGGTTGGTGTTGGGGATCGAGGCGTACGGTGGGCCGTAGGGCGGGCCGCCGTAGGGACTGCTCACGAAGCGCGTTCCTCGCGGACAACGCCCATCTTGCGGAACTTGTCGTAGCGGTCGTCGACCAGCTGTTCCGGCGTGAGGCGCTTGAGCTCGCCGAGATGGCGACGAAGGCAGGTCCCGAGACGCCGCGCGGCGTCGTCGGGATCGCGGTGCGCGCCGCCTGCGGGCTCTTCGACGATCTCGTCCACGACGCCCAGCCGGAGCGCGTCGCTCGATGCGGGCTTGAGCTGCACCGCAGCGTCGGGTGCGCGCGCGCCGTCGCGCCAGAGGATCGACGCGCAGCCCTCGGGGGTGATCACGGAGTAGGTCGCGAACTCGAGCATGAGCACCCGGTTCGCGACGCCGAGCGCGAGCGCACCGCCCGAGCCGCCCTCGCCGATCACGGTGGCGATCACGGGAACCCGGAGCTGCGACATGACCAGCAGCGATTGTCCGATCGCCTCGCTCTGTCCCCGCTCCTCGGCGCCGATGCCTGGATACGCGCCGGGGGTGTCGATGAACGTGAGGATCGGCCGACCGAAGCGCGCCGCGAGCTCCATGATCCGCATCGATTTTCGGTAGCCCTCGGGGTGGGCCATCCCGAAGTTGCGGCGGACCTTCTCCTTCGTCGTGCGGCCCTTCTGGTGGCCGATGACCGCGACGGACTGGCCGTCGAGCCGGGCGAAGCCGGAGACCACCGCCGCGTCGTCCGAGAACCCTCGGTCACCATGGAGTTCGATCGCGTCGTCGAAGATCCGCTCGAGGTAGTCGAGAAAATAGGGGCGCTCGGGGTGCCGTGAGAGCTGGACCTTCTGCCAGACGGTGAGCTGCGCGTAGATCTCTTTCTGCAGGCGTGATGCGCGCTCTTCGAGGCGCTTGAGTTCGGCCTCGAAGCCGACGTCTCCCACGCCGTACACACGCAGCTCGCGGATGCGCTCTTCCAGCTCGACGATGGGCTTCTCGAATTCCAGGTGGGCCATGGGCGGCCGATGGTACCGAATGCACCGAGCAGAGGCCACGACGCTCCGCATCACCTCGCGCACCCAAGCCGGCGTTCCACGGAACGCAGGGCGAAGCCCGCTCGCGTTCCGGCCGGGTCTAGGGCGGAGGCCCAGGGGGAGAAGTCAGCCCCAGCCGCGGAGCTGGTTCTCTTTCTGCTGGTACAGGCGGAGCGCGGCGCGGACCACCTCGACCGCATCCTTGGCGCCCGCGAGCGAGTCGATGGTCACCGACTTCTGCTCGAGCGTCTTGTAGTCCTCGAAGAAGCGCTGGATCTCCCGCATCGTGTGGGGCGGCAGCTCGGGCAGATCCTTGTAGTACTCGAACGCAGGATCGTGGACGTGGACGGCGATGATCTTGTCGTCTTGCTTGCCGCCATCCTCCATCCGCATCACCCCGATGGCGCGCGCTCGCATCATGCTCAGCGGCACGACGGGCTCGTGGCCCAGGACCAGCACGTCCAGCGGATCGTTGTCGTCGCAGTAGCTACGGGGAAGAAATCCGTAGTTCGCGGGATAGTGCACGGCGCTATAGAGCATCCGGTCGACGCGCAACAGCCCCGAGGGCTTGTCGAGCTCGTACTTGACCTTGGAGCCGCGGGGGATCTCGATGACGACGTTGAAGCCGCCCTCGAGATCGTGCTCGGGATTGGGGAGATCATGCCAGGCGTGGACCATCAGGCGGCGACTATAGCCGCTAGCTGCAGGTCGGCGCGACCTGCCCGTCCGAGCCCGTCGAGACGTACGCGTCCGCGATATAGCCGGTCCCGATGTAGTCCCACAGCGTCGAGGTGCCGTACGTCCCACGCACCGGAAAACGGAGAGGAGCGCAGGGAGCGGGTCATGCCGCGCCCATCAGCACATGCCGTGCCCACCAGACCATGGGTCCCGAGTGCGATCTCGAGTCCGCACTCGCATTCGCTCGGAGCCGCCGACGCGATCGACGCGTGCACCGTCCTTCGGCATTGGCTACGTCCGTCGTTCATGCGACGCGGCGTCTCTCCCGCGCTCCTCCTCGAGCAGACCCAGAACACCGCACGCTGGGCCCTCGAGGGCGATGCGCCGATCACTTCCAGTGCACGCGCGCGCCTGCTTGGCGCGATCGAGCTAGAGGATCGCTGGCGGGGTCCAGAGGCGCACCTGGACTACCTGGGGTTGATGCTCTCCGCGCACTACGTGACCGTGGCGACCTTCGTCCCCACCGACGTGGACGCGCACATCCGCTACCACATCTGGCAAGAGATCGAGACCGAGGCGTCACTCGACCGTTCGCTCGAGCTCGTCGAAGAGGCCGCGGCGTGGCCAGTGCACGAGGTCTCCGCGCGGGTCGTCGACTTGCCTGGATTTCGATCGTCGGTCGATCTCCCTGCGCGGGTGTACGGCCACGCAGGCGAGTGGTTCTCGGTCCGCGCTGGGGCCCTCGGCCGCGCGCTCGCGATCGGCACGGACGCGGCCGCCGACCGGCTGATCGCCAAGATCGACGCCGAGCTCATCCACGAGGCCGAGGCGTTCGCGTTCGCCCGAGCGCGCGATCCTCTTCTCGCGCTGCGGGTGGCCACCACCCTGGCGCACAATACGGGCGATTTGGGTCGGGTCGTCGAGGCTTGGCCCAAGGGCAACCCGCGCAAGGTGGAGTTCCTCACCCGCTACACCCGCTTGGGCCACGGGAGCCCCAACGGCGCGTGGCTCGGCTTGCACAAGCGCGAGCTCGAGCTCGCGGGGCACGTGAACAAGGAGGTGATGGCCCCCGAAAACCATCGCTACCTCGCGCTGCGCGGACCTCGGTGTCTTCGTGGTCACCGGTCGCTCATCCTGCCGCTAGGTCCCTTCTTCGAACGATGGGCGAGGCAAGTGCTCGACGCGCAGTTCACCCAGCGTGAGCTCGGCGAGATCTTGGGCGCGCTGATCTACGGGACCGAGAGCACCCCCGGATCGAGCAGCTACTTCCGCGCGATAGCGGAGCTGCACCGGATCTATCCCGGCACCATCGAGGCCATCGCGGAGGAGCTCCCCGCGCGCTACCGAAAGCTGGTGCAGCGGGGCCCCGTGCGCGATGCGTTGCGGGTCGAGCAAGAGCAGTGGGACGCGCGGGTGGTGAAGTCCTGGACGGCGGCGCTCGCGACGTTCGGGTAGCGACCTGCGGTCGTCGGCTTCATCGCCGATGATCGTCGATTGACGCACGCGATCTTCGCACCTAGGCTCCCCGGCCCCGAAATCCGCCGCGCGCGGAAGGGCCGCGGCACACGCGGTCCGTGCATCGAATCCGAGAGGAACGCCCCCCATGTCGACCGAGCCCACCGAGACCACCGAGACGCGCACCGAGA